>Ga0074195_1000174_pt1 | contig 152249 bp, 128 predicted proteins | sample EPASupsiteHSE623_FD_64525 | JGI IMG/M metagenome (GOLD analysis project Ga0074195, IMG submission 64525) | Bioremediated contaminated groundwater from EPA Superfund site, New Mexico - Sample HSE6-23 | ecosystem: Environmental > Aquatic > Deep subsurface > Groundwater > Contaminated ...
GGTACAGCAAAACGTACCGGGACATGCAGGGAGAAGAGGCAGGCTGGGGTCAGGTATCAGGCGTAGTTTCAGATTATGGGATAACCCTTCCGTCCGATGCGATTCTCAGTTCGATCAGGATCACGAACCAGGGAGTGGGGTATCAATCTGTCTCGGTTGGATCCCAGGAAAGAGTCGGCCCTCCGGGTTCCACTTTCAATGTCACTTTCTCCATAGACGTGGTGAATTCATTTGTGGAATATAGTGCCAAAAACGGCGGGGGTTTAGATTGGCTTAATACAGCTATTGATTATACGGGAAACGCTGTAGGAGGGGCAAGTCTTATCAATGGAGGCATTAAAACAGTTGCCAAAGAATATGTTCGACAAGTAGCTATTAATAGTGAGCTTGCCAGAATCAAAAATGCTAAATTACCCAATGCTTATAATGCAGCAAAAGGCATGAGTAAAAAATTGGGTGTTGTTGGAGGTGTGATTGTTGTTGCAGGTGTTGCATACAATTCGCAAGTTAATACTTCTGATTTAATAAATGCGACTATGACAGGAATAGCATTTACCGGATGGGGAGCTCCGGTAGCAGGCATTTGGTTCGTTGCTGATTTTGGAACCGGTTTATTAACAGGGATGTCTTTATCTGATAGAATTGATTCTTCAGTAGGAGCTCCTTTATTGGACTGGGATTATTAGAATACAAGTAAAATAGAAAGCTATGTTTAATTGGATAATATACAGGATTTTTGAATATTTTAGTAAAAAGGATAAGTCAATGGCAATATCAAATACCATAAACTTTATAGTACTTCTCCAAGCTTCCTTGTTAGTCCCTATATTTCTAATATTTAATTTATTTGTGAAGCTTGACCCTCAGATAGTAGGTATAGATAATAGAATTAAATATTATATTGGAGTACCTTTAGCTATTGCATTAATCATCTTAAACTCGTATTTACTTAAAGGAAAATTAAAGGGAGAAAAGTTAACCATTCTGCGGAGTAAATTCCATAAGGAAAAATATAAAGTGCCAATTTGGATTATTTTTTCAATTCCTGTTTTGTTTGTATTTGTATGTCCCATAATTTATGGAATACTAAATGGAACTTTAAGTTTCCCATTTCTGGAAAAATAGGAGTTATTTAGCCGGGACAGTCTGGGCTTTTGAAGGCTCTTTAAAATGCCACAAATGAAGGGGGTAATGGTTTAAGTAATTGGTGGAATTCTCATTGGACAGCTAAGATTATCCCAGATGTTCTTTATATCAATGCAGTGCTGTATATAATTTTGTGGGAGGTGGTTCAGTGAATACTGGCTATGCCTTACCAATTCGGGGTAAAGATGCATTTCATTTATACAAAACTACTACATTGATTCTCAAAGGAGGGGCGCATGGCAATATTGGTGTCAATCTGGGTTATTCCTCTTATGTAGGTGACGCCAGGAATTTTGATTTTGAGAAATCTTTTGGAGGAACAGGAACGAGAGGGTTTGATTCTGATATCATATTTGGTATTGGTGGCACAGTAAGTACTATTGACTCAAATCGGGGACGTCTTTATTCTTTTGATATTGGTTTTGGACTATCTGTTGGAGCATCCCTAAATATTGGCTCTATCACGTATGTTGATCGTCTATGGTAATTTTTAATTAAACAAGTTTATTGAAATTTTGATTAGCATTAAATTATTATGGAATACATTACGATATATGAATATACTCCTGAAGCCACCAATCTACTCCAGGTTGCACCATTATTTATATTTATCTTGCTCGGATTTGGAATGGTTTTCTATTATATGAAGTCCTATTCATTTTTGAGGCAATTCTTAGTTTTTTTTGGCTATTTGATGGGAATAATTGCTTCAATTATGATGATCGTCATGCTGGTTAGGATTCCGGAAATTCTTTCAGAAGAAAGAAAATTTAAAAATGTTATTCGGCAAAAAAATTATAAGGTCGTAGAGGGAAAAATTGAAAGATTTTCAAATTACAATGAAAGTGGACATGTTTTTGAACGCTTCATTGTTAATGAAGTGAGATTTGAATATTCAGACTATATTCTAGGTAAAGGATTTAATCATACCTCCAAAAATAATGGTCCAATCCTGAAAATACATCAAGAAGATCGCAGAGTTAGAATCTCGTATATCAGGAAGGATGATGACAACTTAATCTTAAAACTAGAAGTAGAGGAGAAAAAAGAATAAAAAGAATATGGGTAGATGCCAAAAATGGCGGGGGTGGTTTTTGGGGAGATGTTTTAACCTTTACTGAAAATCATTTCAATGGAGGGTTAGGGACTGTTGGAGTTTCTGTGCAGGGATATAACAGGATACCCAATGACATAAAAAGAGCATATGCCTACAAACTTTCCAAAATGACAGGGATAAAATCAGGACAAATATTTCAAGGTGCTAAAGGATTTGTTAATGGAACCGGCAAACTGGTTAGTAAACTTGGTCCGGTAGGTACCGTTTTGGGTGTTGGTGTCATAAGTTATGAGGTAGGTACTAATACCTGGGATGCTCACACCATTGTGAATGGCACATTGATGATAGGAGCAGGTGTTGCTGCAGTTTTTGCGGCTCCCGCTGTTTTAACAGGAATAGCTATTTATGGTGTTGGTGATTATTTCTTTGGCTTTGGAGATATTATTGATAATAACATTGGTAGAAACTCAGGAGTATGGTAGGAATTATGAATAAAATAGTATTATTAAACTATTGTCTCTCGGCTTTTTTATCAAGAGGCAAAAAGGATTTAATTAAGAAAGGAACTTGGTTTTTGTTTGCAAATGAATTATTTTTTACTGTAATATCTCTCGTAGTGCTTGTCATTACAAGATTTGATTTTAGAATATCTAATGGAATATTACTTTTTTTATTAATTGCGATATGGGGTATTTCATTTTATGGAACAAAAGATTGGCTAATAAGTCAAATAGAAAAAAGGAAAATAGATACTAAATACAAGACGTTACAATTTAAAACAGCATCAAATACATTGATGGGGTCGATAATTTTTGTTGGTAGTTTCCTCTTGTTTCTATTTGTAATTATTAAAGCATTTGAAGGGTATTTAATTTGATGACGTAAAAGCCCGGCAAGTTCGGGCTTTTGTATGCTTTTGAAATAGTGCCATAAATGGTGGGGGGAATTCCAATTCGTCATGGCTTTATGGGGCAGGTGTAGCACTCTACACCACAGGAAACGCAGCAACCGGTGAGAATTGTTTTTAAGTAACAGTATTTCATTTTTCCATTCAATGAATCGATATAGTGCTCCCGTCGGTTTAAGCTATACACGGGAAATAAGTCTTTTAACTAAAACCACAAGAGGTGTTAGGGCTATTGGTGGTGCAACTATTTTTATTGGTGGTGTTTTAGATTTTGGCTTTGGTGTGCCAAATTACTATAAATATGGACCTGGCGATCCACGCTCTGTTAGTCCTGGTAAAGCGGGTCTAAATTTAGGTGTTGGTGTATACTCACTTTCTCTAAATCCAATTGTAGCACCGGTTTACTTCGGGGTTGATTTATTTTATCCAGGAGGTTGGCCCGGAGCTCTCCAAGATCAAAATAGGTTAATACAAAAAAATCAAAGCATATTGGGACCAGACTGGAATTTGTATAAAGATATCGGAGGATTTTAATAAATAGCAAAAGGTATGTACGATTATGTTTTTTATACTATTTATAGGTTTTGGGAAAAAGTTCCCTCTCGTTGGTGGAGTGATTGGAAAGCAGTGATAACAATTTGTTTTCTACTATTTTTTGCATTGTCCTCAATTTTAAATACAATAATTTATGCTTGTAAAATTGATTTGGTTCCAGAAACAAAGTTTTTACCAATAGTAGTTGGATTGATTATTTATGGATTGAATTACTACTACTTTTTGTATAAAGATAAATGGAGAGAAAGGATATTAAGGTTTGAAAGTCTTGATAAAAAAGCAGATAGGCTTGGGATTTTCTTTGTGATATTTATTTCGGTGATGATTATTGGTAGTCTGATATACTCATATTATTTACTAAGCATTATTGATTGGCAAAGTCTTTCTTAGGTTGCCACAAATGATGGGGGTAATTGGTTAAATGAAACATGGAACTGGGCTAAAGATCACTTTTATATAGGGGCAGAAGGCGAGATAACATATGGTGTCCAACTTGCAGGAACGCTGAAAAATGGTCTTGGGTTAAATATATCACCTTATCATCAAGTTAAAGCTGAAGGAAGTATAAGCAACAGAGGAAAGTTTACTCTGAATGGGAGCAATAAACTTAAGATTATGGATTTTGGGGCTGCATACTATGTTGGCGTTAACTATAATCAAACAATAGATTATTCCAACAGCTATTTTGGCAAAACAACAAATACCATGTCTATTGGGGCTCTCGGTGTATTTGGAGTGACATTAAATTTCAATGATAACTGGAATTTTATTGGAGGATATGGTGGCGTTGATATTTCAGGAAAGGCTGCTATCATTTGGGGAGTATCTGGATCATAAAAATAGGATTTGAATTTTAAATTACGATTATGGATCGAAATGATATTAAACTATCAAGCAATGTAACTTTTGCTTACAAATACATAATTCCAACATTTTTTTTTCTTGGATTTATAATTTTGATAGCTTCACTTTTTGTAAACTTTTTGAATATTGAGTTGTCTGCAAAAATTGTTCTTAGTTTTTTTTCATTCATTTTCTGCTTATTTATGATTCCTTTAATTAAGCTGGATTTCGTTTCCTATAATGAAAATTACACAATGATTAAAGGATTTAATTACGAAAAGAAAGTTCTCAATAAAAATGTTGTAAAAGTAAAGCGGTTTATGTTTTACTTTTATAAGTTATTTTATAACGAAAGAGGTGAAACTAAAAAAGTCATATTTTTACCTCATATATCGGGTGTTTTACTTCGACTTTGGGGTAAGCCTAAAAGCATAAAGAAGTATGAGACAAATTTAAAATCGTTTTCTTAAACCAATTTAGAAGCCTGTGATTAGGCTTCTAAATTTTTCACAAAGCTACAAATGGTGGGGGTATGCCTGGTTGGACCGAAACAGGAAAGACGAGCGTATAACTGATGTTTTCCTCGTTCGATAATGTCCAGACTAACAACACAGACTGGTGTCACGGTATCCATAATGCGTTACAGGTTATCCGGGTCGATGTTTTTTTGTGGATTAGATGAAGTCTGCTTGTGGATATATGTATACTTATTCTGCTGGATGAACTCGGATTAATAGAGCAGGGCGATACCTATAGACAGGCCTTTATTGTTGACCAGGTTTGTCGATGGAAAGTATGGGGATCGGTCTCGTACCCGATTCCCGACGCACTGCGTCGGGAATTATTCTGGACGTATTACCGACTTTTAATGCGGTTAGGAAAGGACAGACAACTTCGTATGATTGATGCCTTATGGCACCCGAAAGTCAGATCGTGACAAGCGTGATAATCACGGGATTTCCAAGGGCTCTTGTATTTTTTTAATTAAATTACATATGATTATTAAAAAATAGTTCATTTTTCGGATCTTTACATAAATGAAAATATTAATACGAATATGAAGACTTACTTATTATCTTTCCTTTTATTTCTTATTTATACTGCAGAAGGCCAGGAGATAATGGTTTCTCATTATCAGCTTGACAATGGACTAACGGTTATATTGAACGAAGATCACTCACAACCTACCGTTTTTGGATGCGTTGTCGTTCGTGCTGGTTCCAAAGATGATCCTGAAGATGCCACAGGGCTGGCTCATTACATGGAACATGTCATGTTTAAAGGCACCCAGGAGTTGGGAACAGAAGATTGGGAGAACGAAAAGCCTCATTATCTTAAAATTATCGATCTTTATGAGGTACTTAGAAGTACAAACGATCCTGATAAGAAGAAGGAGATTTATAATCAAATTAATGATGAATCAATTTTAGCGGGTCAATATGCGATTCCCAATGAATTTTCGAACATGGTTCAGGGGATTGGAGGAACAGGCTTAAATGCTGGTACCAGTTATGATTTTACAATGTATTATAATGCATTTCCTCCCTTTCAGGTTCGCAAATGGTTGGATTTATATGCCCATCGGTTTGTAAATCCCGTTTTCCGGGGATTTCAATCGGAATTGGAAACAGTATATGAAGAAAAGAATATGTATTCGGATAATCCTTTTGATGCGGTCCATGCCGATTTTATGGCTAAAGCTTACGGATCTGACAATCCTTATGGAAGAGTGGTTATTGGAGAAACAGAACATTTAAAGAATCCGTCAATTAAACGTTTAATCGAATTTTATGATTCATTTTACGTACCTTCCAATATGGCGTTAATCTTATCGGGTGATATCAATGTTCAGGAGTTAAAACCGATGATAGAAGAGACTTTTGGACAGTGGGTGAAGAACATTCAGCGAGGAGAAAATAAGAAAATTGATCAGGTTCATTTTAATGAAGCGCTGAATGTTAAAGCAAAGCTGACTCCATATCCAATGCTTATGGTTGGATATCCTACGATTCCTAAAAATAATCCGGATGAATTTGCTTTGGAATTTTGTATTCGGTTGTTATCGAACAAGAATTATACCGGGTTACTGGATAAACTCGTTATTGATGGCGATTTATTAAACGCAGGTGTAAATCATTTGCAGCAAAAATATTCGGGATTAATGCTGGTGCAGGCTATCCCTACTTTTGATGTAAACCAGATGAAATTTGTTTCATTGCCCGTAGTTGAGAAGATGGTTGATAGAGAAATTGAAAAACTAAAAAATGGAGAATTTGAAGATTGGATCGTAGTTGCTTTACAAAGTGAATTTATACGTGAGTATGAGATGTTGTTTGAGTCACCTTTTAGCGCAGGTATTAGATTAACGGAAAATTTTATTTATGAGGAAAGCATGGACGGTTTATTTCATTATAAGGATAAAATAAAGGGGATTACAAAAGAGGATATTGTCAATGCAGCTAAAAAATATTTTGCAGATAATCGACTGGTTTATATATCTGATATTGGCAAACCACAAGCAGATCATCTGGAGAAGCCTGATTATCGACCGGTGGAAGCTGAAGCCGGTGGAAAGTCTAAATATGCGACCTATGTGGAAAAGCTTCCCATGGTCAGTAGCGAAGAAAATTATGTGGATTTTGCAAATGATATCAAAGAGGGGAGCCTGGCTGAAGGCGTAAAGCTATTCTATACTCCAAATCCCAAAAATGGAATTTTTTCTTTAACCATTAAGTTTGGAATTGGTACCGGGAAAATGCCGACTTTGGGAATGGCAGCTCAACTAATGAATTATGCCGGGGTTATGGCGCAGTACAAACCACAGGAACTTAAGCAGCAATACAGCAGATTGGGGTGTTCTGTTAATTTTTATAGCACAGACAGTTATTTATATCTCACTCTTGAAGGTTACGAGAGAAATTTGGCCGGAGCTTGCCAGCTATTATCCCGAACGTTCCTTTTTCCTCAACTGGATGAAAAACAAAAGGATAATGTTATTGGAAGTGTACTGGGGACAAGGAGCATAGAGAAGAATGAGAAGGAGTCACAGGCACGGGCGATTCGGGATTATTTGTTATATGGAATTAATTCTCCTGAAATAACGAGACTACCTACTGAAGAGATTCGCAGTTTAACAATTTCCAATTTAACCGGAGATTTTATTAAGGCAACACATTATGAGGCTTCCGTTCATTATGTAGGTAAACTTCCATTTGCTAAAGTTACTGAGATTTTGAAAGGGAGCCTGGCTTTGCCTTCAAATTTGCAGAAGTCGGATTCTCCTTATATCAGGCCGTTTGCTGATGATGAAAAAGAGAGTATTTTATTTCTTCATAATCCTGATGCACGACAGAGTGAAATTTTTCTTTTTATAAAAGGATCGGAATTTAAACTGGATGATCAGCCCGTAATTGATGCTTTTAATCAGTATTTTGGTGGGGGTTTTAATGGAATCGTACTACAGGAATTGAGAGAGAAAAATTCATTTGCGTACACTGCTGAGGCACATTATCAGGTTCCACCTGTTGGAGATAAAGGAACTGCTTTGATTGGTTACATCGGGACACAATCTGATAAAACTGCCGAAGCAGTCGTTGAATTTATGAAACTAATTAAGGAAATGCCTATGTTACCTGAACGTACCGATAATATTAGAAACTATTTGGTGCAGTCTTCTCAAGCCGGTAAGCCGGGATTCAGGAATTTGAGTCAGATCATTGAAAGTTGGAGACAAAAAGGATATACAGAAGATCCATATAAACGGTACCTGGAAGCCTATAGAAGTCTGACCTTTGATGATATTGCCTCTTTTTATAAGGGAACAATCGCCGGCCAGCCCGTTTCAATCGCAATTGTTGGTAATAAACAAGACGTTGATATGAAAAAGCTATCGGGACTTTGCAAAATTGTTAATATTAGTACCAGTAAAATTTTTAAAGATTAATTTTCGGAGTGGTCATTAATTCAGTATTCCGAAAATGCGATAAAACAAGCAAGAGGCTGCTTCACATGAAACAGCCTCTTGTATTATAATAGATAGATGTTGTTACTTGGAGGCCTGAGAAAACCGCCCGGTTAATACATTGGTTGACGACTTCTTCAATTTAGTTTTAGAAGATCCCACTACTCTTGCTACTGTCGATGGGGTGTCACTTACTGGTAATGTACCCATTTGATTGTTTGCCGATTCAGGGATTCCGGTATTTGCCTGAATTTCTGATTGAGGTATTGGCCACAACATGTATGATGTCTCTGCAGGAATATTAAAAATTGCCAGAGCTCCAAAATTGGTAACTCCATTTTCCTTGCGGATTACCGGCTTTTTAAGTCTCATAACATCAAACCAGGATATGCCTTCACCCCAAAATTCAATTCGCCGTTGGAGCCATACTTCATTCTGCAGTTCTTCGGCAGATGCGGCGGTGCTTACATAATCCGGGTCACGGTATGTAGTCACAAAATTTTCCAGTATTGATTTACCATCGCCCAAGCTTCCCCCCATAGCTTTCGCTTCTGCCTGAATCAGGATCATCTCTTCTGCGCGCATAAGCATGAAATCGGTAGAGTTATTCGCGTCAAGCGGATTTTTATTTTCCGGACCAAATTTAACATTCGTATAAGGATCCATGCCTATTTGCGCCCAATAAGGACCGTCCGCTTCATTGAATGGTTCTCCCATCCATGCCAAAAATAATTCATCAGTCGTGCCATTTGCCTTCCACGTATTAAACAATGGCGATTCGTAATTTTCATCGATCCACCATCCTTTACGAACATCGTTTTCACCAATTTGATTATAGAGGTGTACGTTAATTTTTTTCCATGTCCCAACAATGGTTGTGTATCCACCATATCCAAAACAGAGCGATGTAAACATGGAGGTGTAGTTACAAATTCCTGTTTGAACCACCTCGTCTTCCTGTGTAATAGGGATTCCCCATAAGACACCTGCAGCATTTGCACTTTCAAAAGTAGGTTCAGAAACGGCTACACGTGAGAATGGTTGCTCTCCACTTGCGGAGAGAGCCAATTCTGCATCAGTAGCGGCATCACTCCAGTTTTGCATTACCAGATTTACCCGGGCTCTTAGGCCATAAGCAACACTCTGATTGATTGAGGACTTGTCTGTTCTGGAAACTCCTTCAAGCATTGGTATAGCTGCGTTCAGGTCACTCAGGATCAGATCGTAAACCTGTTGTACGGTGGCACGAGGGTTGTTGTTGATCTGTTCAAGTGGTGTATCATTTTTAACAATGGGAACGGCTGGATCAGATTGATGTCCATTATAGGTAAATTGGAAAAGCTGCACCAGGTTAAAGTAGTCATAAGCACGGATAGCTAATGCCTGCCCCAGGTAACCTTTTGCGATTGGGTCTTCGGTGTCCGCAGGGACTTTGTTAATGATTGAATTAGCCATCATAATTTGCTTGTAGAAGATAGTCCAAATAACACGTGGGGCCCTGTATGTATAGTTTTTGTTTGTATAGTCCTGGTCCCCACTAAACCAATTGTATCCGGTTATGTCACCAACGCAATCTTGTCCGTTATGTTCGAGTTTGACCATAATACCCGGAATACCAAAATCTTCCTGATAATCCTCACTATTGGTGCCAGCACCGAAGGCTTTCATAATAGAATATAAGCCATTAACATCAGCCTTTAACTTAGATGCATCGATATCAACAACTTGTTTAATCTGATCTTCAGTCATAATTTCTCCGTCCGGTTCGGTATCCAGTTTATCTTCGCATCCTGTAACGAATGAAGCTGCTACCAGAATCAGCGTAAATATTTTGTATCTTTTCATATTCTTTCAATTATGGTTGATTAAAATTTAAGGTTAACACCTACCGAAATCGTGCGGATAGGTGAGTAGATAAAATCAGTCTCGCCGTTGAATGATTGCCGTGGGTCAAGACCTTTTCTCTTTGACAGTAAAGCCACATTATCAGCGACCGCGTATAACCTAAGAGAAGTCAGATTGATTTCTTCAACTAACTTTTTGGGGAAGGTATAACCTAAAGTAATGTTATTCAGACTAAGAAATGATGCTGAAGTTAAGAAACGGCTGGATGCCGATGAAGCGTCTTTCCCGGAATAGTCAACGATCGGCACATTTGTATTTTTATTTTCCGATGTCCAGGACTTTAAAATGTCCTTGTGCCAGTTTGTCCCAGCTTCAGAGGCTGCACCTTCATGCATCAGGTTTTGATAAGCATAGTCGAATACCTGACCTCCCAATTGATAGGTAAGCATCAATGAAAAATCGAAGCCATAAGCATTTAATTGCGTACTTATACCACCTTGAATGTCAGGTAATGTTGTTCCAAGGTTGGCGCTGTTTTGTTGCTGTGAGGCAACAGCATAGTCGTCTGTTGTTCCATAAGAACCGTCATCATTTGTTATCCTCCAGGTTGGAACACCAGTTTCAGGATCGGCACCCATATAGACTGGGTACCACTGATCATAGATACTTCCGCCTACTTTTAATATTCTGCGTCCGGTAATATATCCTTCTGGCCTGTCAAACTCTTCGGGTAATGACAAGATCTTATTTTTATAATGTGTGCCGTTAATGGATAAGGTCCATTTAATGTCATTTGTCTTTACAACTACACCTGACAGGTCAAATTCGATACCTTGGTTGCGCATAGAACCGATATTGTCGGGGTAAGACGCATAACCTGCCGAAGGAGCAACAGGCCTGTAAAATAACATATCCTCTACTTTGCGATTAAAAAATTCGATACTCCCGTCTAACTTTTCATTGAATAAGGAGAAATCAAATCCCGAATTAAAATTATAACTGGTTTCCCAGGTGAGGTTCCTGTTTCCTTTATAGGTCATCTCAGTTGCGAAATCATCATTCGAATTTTTTACTTCATATTGATCCTGATACGTGTAATAATTTTGTGTAATACCGTCATTATAAAGTAATGCGTCGTTTCCCTGAGAACCATAACTTATCTTGAATTTCAGCAGATCAACCCAATCATAATTTGCCAAAAATGATTCTTTATTAATCAGCCATGATCCGCCAACCGACCAGAAATTACCCCATTTGTTGTTAGGAGCGAAACGGGATGATCCGTCACGACGATAACTTCCTGAAATATAGTACTTTTCCTGAAAGTTATATTGCAGTCTTGACAAATAACCTTCAACAAAATATTCATCGCTCGTGGAATACACAGCCGGTCTTAGTATCGCATTTGAGATTTCTTCGCTTTCGGGATCGTAAAGGTTATATTTTATACCAGATAAAGTACTCCATTGCCGATCATAAGTTTCGTGTCCTAATAAGATTTCAAAGTTATGCTCATTGATTTCCTTTTTATAGGTTAATAACTCTTGCAAGTTCAACGCTTCATGACGTTCGTTTACCCGGTATATATTGCCCCCAAAGTCTGCGGACTGGCCGTAATAGGCATTTCCTTTGTCCAGATACCGGGTATTGGCTACGTCGTACCCAACATTGAACATGAAATTGAGATTTTTTGTGATATCAAAATCAGCAAATGCACGAGAGGTAAGAGCATCTGCTTTGTATTGTTGCTTATCGAGCATTAAGTCGGATGCGGGGTTAGCGATAGACATGATGGGCCGGGTTAATCCGGGATATTCACCGGTTCCATAATCATAAAGGGTATGTCCATTATCGTCAACAATAATATTCCCGTTTGCATCTCTAACATATAAGGGATAGATTGGGGCGACAATCCTACTGATATAAAAGATATTTTTGGAGCTTAATCCTTCCTGATCTGAAGGATAATTATTGGTATAATTCGTATATGCCAGATTACCACCTATTTTCATCCAATCTTTAACCTGATATTCACCTTTTAAGCGGCTGGTCAGACGGTCAAAAGCTGAATTGGTAATAATCCCTTCGTCTTTCAGATAATTTGAAGAGAAGTAGATATTCATTTTCTGGTCGCCTCCGCTTACAGATAAGTTATATTCCTGACGTGTATTGGATTCCCCAAATAATTCATCATACCAATCATCGTTGGTTAAATAGTAATCATTTGCCCAAACACGACCCAATTTAGCATTTGGATTTATTTTGCCATCTAGTCCAATCAATTTTTCATCAGCCGGAACGTCATAGATGTTATACTCAAGGCCCTGTTCTCCCAAAAGAATTCCATTAGCATATGTATTTGCTTGTTCCAGAGTAGTTTCTCCGTCTTTCATGGCAGAATTGTAAATGCCTTCATAGTATTTTTCATAGTACATTGCCGGGTCAGTCATGATGTCATATTCAGGAACCCCTCGTTGGTTAATACCAACTTTGGCATCAAATGTAACAACTGCCTCACCCTTTTTACCTTTTTTTGTAGTAATGAGAATGACTCCATTGGCACCGCGTGCACCGTAAAGGGCATTTGATGCAGCATCTTTCAGGATCGTTATTGATTCAATATCCTGATTGCTAATTGCTGAAATTTCACCGTCATAGGGTACATTATCGATTACATATAGAGGAGCGCTCGATGCGGACATAGAACCCATCCCCCGGATCCGCACACTCGCAGATTCACCAGGCTGACCACTGTTACTTGCGGTTTGCACTCCTGAAGCTATGCCTGTTAAGGCATTGGAAATGTTTGAAACTTGTCTTTTTTCCAGTTCATCGCTTTTTATAACAGAAGCAGATCCGGTGAAAGTTTCTTTTGTTGTCTGACCAAATGCAACGACCATCACTTCTCCAACGCCAAAATAGTCTTGCTCCATAGCCACATTAATGACAGATCCTGAAATCTCTTTCTCAGTGGTCCTCAACCCAATAAATGAAAATACCAATGTTTCAGCATTCTCAGGCGCCTTGACATTGAATTTTCCATCAATATCGGTAATGGTCCCTAATGTTGTACCCTTTACCGAAACAGAAACTCCTGGAATTGGACTTTGGTCCTCAGCAGAAGTCACGGTCCCTGTAATTTCTCTGGTTTGCCCCAAGACGGACTGCAAACCAATTGCAAAAATTGCAAGCAGCAAGTAGATTTTTTTCATAGAGATAATTTTAATTATTAAACAGCATCAATTTATTTTTTACAGTTTCAAATTCGGTTGTTCAACTTTTTCTTTCCAAAGTTCTAAAGTTCCTTTAGTAACATTTAAAACTTATGTTTGTTTCAATTTTTATATACAAAAATAAGCTTTTAATTGATGTTGACTGATAGTGGCGACTAACATTATGAGTTTCATTTTTGCTCCCATTTTGTTGACTTTTAATTAACTATGTCAGGTTATAAAAATGTCATTTTGTTAATTATAAAACAACGATCAGTTGATGCATTTCCTCCAAACCAGATGTACGGCCGTTGTTTCCCGAATAAATAATTTTTTAACTATTAATCGCAGAATCTCTAGTAGAATTTTGCGTTCAAGTGTTAAAAAACCTTAATGATACAAAAATAAAAATTTAAATTTCTCTGGTAATGCCTGAGGTAAAAAATATAGAGGGGAAAACATGATTTTTATCACATTTTTGATAATACAACAAAGTGAAAGACTAATAGTAAGGAATTTAATGGTTCTTAGTAATCATATTTAGAGACAATATAAATTATCGCTCCGGTTTAATTTGTAAACAAAATGTTATTTTTCTGCGTCTGCTGAAATTTCCTGAAGGCGGAGTTTAACTTTTTAAAAGGAAAGGCTGGGAGATATTTATCTTCAAGTCTTTCCTTTTTTACTTAATGTTCTACAAAGTTGTCAGAATTTATCCCAGAAGATCTTTGTTGTCAGTTCATCACCGCCCATGGCGTCTGCGGCGGCTTCATAATTGGCTTTGTTCAGCGTTTGTTCGTTGACCGGGAACGTGAAACGTGTGGGTATATCGCTGTACGAAGCGGCAGATTCCGGAATATTAAAAATAGGGTAATCCAGTCTTCTCCACGTGGTATACGCTTCAAGTCCCCTGATGTAGGAGGCAATCCATGACTGAACGGCGATCTTTTGCCGCCAGTCTCCCTCGGCAGTAAGCCAGGCAACTTCCGGTTTTAACAGATACGCGTCTGCACTGGTGGCCCCCCAGAATGCAAATGACGCCCTGATCCCTTCGTTGTAGTATTGAACCGTCGTATTGGGAACACTAAACCCGCGTGCGGCAGCTTCAGCCAGGTAAAACTGAATCTCCGTATAAGTCATCAGAATTCCCTTAAAATCGGGCGCCTGGATCGCATCCGCTACATGCGAATAGCCCGAATAGGGACTCGAATAACCGTAGTCACCTCCGCGGTACCCATTCTGGTACCGCGTGAAGTATTTTTCCCGGCGGGGATCTCCCAGATCATTCATGATATCGACCAGGGTGTTGGCAGGTACATAGTCGTGCCGGCCTGTGGCAACTAATTCGCCGTAAATGGGATTAAAGTTCGGCGAAGCCTGCAGGTAAGCCAGTAAACAATCGTCTGCCCCGGAACTGAAACATCCCGCTACGCCCGATTCAACAGCCGATCTGGCCAGATCCTCGTTCGAATCGGCCACGGTGATCCCCATTTTAATTTTTAATGAATTGCCGAACCTGATCCATGCCGCCACGTCGCCTCCATAATAGAGATCGGCCGTGCCAAAACTGTCAAACTCCGGATCCAGTCCGCTAATGGCCGCATCCAGTCTGGTGAACAGGTCCTGGTAGATCTCGAGCCCTCCTTCATATACCGGATAAACATTGTCAATGTCCATGGCTTCGGAATAGGGGACCATCCCAAAAATGTCGACCAGGTTTTGAAAAGTGTAAACCGTCAGGATCTCGATGATCGCCAGTTTGTTTTGATTGACGGCAGGGTCCTCCTCGAAAGCCGGACCTGCTTCTTCGATCAGCTTATAGGCTTCGTTCAGGTCTTTGAGCGATTCCCTGTAATAAAAACGGAAGGTATTGTCAGGAATATTCCGCGTGATAATGTCATAGTTGGCTTCATCCGTGTAAGTCGTTTCGGTCCAGTGCTGGGCCCAGAGGTTGAAAATGTTCCGGTTTACTTCGGGTACGGTGATCTGATCACACAGTTCTTTTTGCGCGTTGGAGAACAAGCTTTCGCCCGGGATTTCCGGCGGGTTTTTGTCATCTTCGTTGTAATCATCAAACTTATCGGTACATCCGGCGATAAGCAGGGCTGGCAGGATGATCAAACAGATCTTCTTCGCTGCGCGCAAATTACTCATGCTCGGCAAAGCCCTAAACAAGTTTGGTCTTTGCTCTCGCTTAAACGTATTTTTCGCTTCGCGCAAATTACTCATACTCGGCAAAGCCTCAAACAGGTTTGGTCTTTGCCCTCGCTTATTCGTATTTTTCGCTTCGCGCAAATTACTCACGCTCGGCAAAGCCTCAAACAAGTTTGGTCTTTGCTCTCGCTTAAACGTATTTTTCATAGTGAATCGTTTTTAGAATTGAAGGTTTACAGTAAATCCAAAGTTTCGGGTCGAAGGCATAACCCCGCTCTGCCATCCCTGGATGTTCCCGGAACTCTGGCTGGCTTCGGGATCGGCATAGGGAAGGTTTTTGTGGATAGTCCAGAGGTTTGATCCGACAAAGCTGACCGAAGCGCCTGTCAGGAACGTTTTTGACACTAACTGCTGAGGAAGCGTGTACGTGAGTGTCACTTCCCTCAGCTTGATATAGGAAGCATCGTAAACAAAACGTTTGTTGGGACTTACCAGCCATCCGTCTGCCCGGTAGGTTTCGTTGCTGACCCGGGTCGCGTTTGGCGTGCCGTTTTCGTGAACACCTTCATTCAAGGTGCCGCCGCTGTTTCCGGCATAACCCTGGGAATGATCGTTAGGATTGGCCCAAACAATCGGATCCCGCTTAGGGTTGCCCAGATCATTTAGTCCCGCAGACTCCTTGTACAGGCCAGTGCCTGCAGCATACCACATATCCAGGGAGAAGACATCGCCGCCATGCTGAAAATCGACCAGAAAGCCAAGTGACAGGTTTTTGTAAGCGAAAGCATTGTGAACACCCCCTGACCAGTCGGGATTGTAGTTTCCAAGGACAATGTCATTGGTCGAAGATATTTCATAATACCCGTTTGCAGCTACGATCTTTTCACCCGTATCTTCGTGATAAACATAGTCTGATCCGTTAATCGAGCCGTACGGTTCTCCTATACGGGCATTGACACTTACGCCTCCCTGCAGGCTGGCTAACTGAAGGTTTGTAACCTCCTGTCCGGTAGCGTCCTGAAAAAGCGACTTGACTTCGCTGTTATTTTTCGCCCAGTTTAGCTTGACGTCCCACCGAAAATCGAGCGTTTTAACGGGAGTTCCGTTTAATGTGACTTCAATCCCTTTATTTTCAATTTCACCGGCATTGATCCATTTGCCGAGGTATCCGGTTGAAAATGATACCGGAAGATTGATCAACTGATCGAAGGTGTTGGTCTTGTACAGGCCCAGGTCAAATCCAACCCGGTTTTTCAGGAAGTTCATTTCCAGGCCTCCTTCCCATGATCGCTGGCGTTCGGGTTTCAGATCGGGATTGTTCTTGGTATCGGGCACGGTGGCCATGGAATTTCCGCTGAAAGAGGCATTTACCCGGTAAGTATCTTTCAGGGTTAAGGCGGGAGCGCTGTTCCCGACCTCCGCATAATTTAAACGGATCTTTCCGAGCGACAGCCAGTCTTTTTGCAGGTGATTGGAAAAGATGTAGCTGGCCGTTACCGACGGATAATAGTAAGAGTCATTATCGTCGGGCAGGGTGGACGATTGGTCCCTGCGGATGGTCCCCTCCAGGAAGAAGGTGCTTTTAAAGCCCAGCGAGGCGCCGGCAAAGATGCCGTTCACCCCGATCTCCTGTAACAGCTCTTCCGGTGGAAGCATCGGGTCGAGGCTGTTGCTCAACGCATAGATCCCGGCAATTCCCAGGCCGTTATTGGTCGAGGCAAATAACTGTTCGTTCTTCGTCCTGCGGATGTTTACTCCCAGCAAAGCCTTCAAATCCAGCTCTTCTGTCAGATCTTTCTGAACGTTCAACATCAGGTCGAGGTTCGTTTCCGTGAAACTTCTTTCAAACCGGGAATAGCCAGAGGTTACATCGGGCCGGTCGACGCCGAACTCACCCGATGCCGATCCCACTGCTTTTCGTTCTTCCTGCAGTTCGCTGTAGGTGTCGATCGAGACGCGACTCATGGCGCTCAGGTAATCGGTGATCTTCCAGTCCAGTTGGGCATACCCGATCAGCCGGTTCCTGACGTCTTCTTCAAAATTCTCATAACGTATCCAATAAGGGTTGTCCCAGTATGCCGGGGCAGGATCATCAAAGGCTACCGGGTTCCAGGTTACATTACGTCCGGTCTGCTTATACATCCTTTCCTGGGCCTTAATATCCACGTTTGTCTGGTACCACTGGCGGAAACTGGTCAGGATATTGTCGGAGTATCCGGTTGAGGGACGTCCCTTTCCGTAGTTATTGATGTAATTCGCGGAAGTGGTCAGTTTCAGATTGTCCAGGATCTTGTGAGAGCCGGTGAAAAGCACACTGTGTCGCTGTAATGAACTGTTGGGCATGATCCCGTTCTGATCCATATACGTATAGGAGAAACGATAGGTGGTCGCTTCGGTCCCTCCCGATATGTCGACATTGTTGGTGGTACTGACAGCCGTCTCAAAAAAGCTGTCAGGCCCGTTTCTTCCGGCAATCCAAGGGGTCGCTTTACCGAAATTGGGAGACTCGGGATCGAAAGCGTCCCACTGGAAAACCATCACGTTCGGGTCGAACTGCTGTCCGCGCGAAGCATCTTCATAAAAAGGAACGGTGTAGTCAGTTGTACCATCTCCATTTACATCGGCATAGTATTCGAAACCGGGATAAATGCTACCATCGTCAGGTTCCCCATTCTCGTCGTCATCAAACCCACTGTAATAATATTTCCCGTACCCCGCCCCGTATTCCTGCTGATATTTGGGAAAGGTCTTTTTATCGATCGTACTGATCGTGATATTGGAGCTGACTTTTACACCCAACGCTCTGCCGGCAGTGACAGTGCCCTTTTTTGTAGTGATCAGGATCACCCCGTTGGCAGCCCGTGAACCGTAAAGCGCGGTGGCTGCGGCACCTTTCAGTACGCTGATCGACTCAATATCGTTCGGGTTGATGTCGGATGCGGTGTTCCCATAGTCATAGCCGCTACGCCCGGTTGTCTGCCCCGCATTGTTCGTGTTGGCATTGTCAATCGGAACACCATCAATGACAAATAAAGCCTGATTACTCTGTGTCAGGGAAGACTGGCCCCGGATGACCACATTGGTCGAGCCCCCGAAGTTCGTGCTGTTTTGAACATGAACACCGGAGATCCTTCCGGAAAGGGATTTGATAAAGTTATCCGATTTGGTCTGGTTAAGCTCGTCGCCGCCGACTTCCTGCACCGCATACCCGAGTGATTTTTTTTCTCTTGATATCCCCAGTGCCGTGACAACAACTTCGTTAATGCCTTGTATCTCCGCTTCAAGCTGCACATTGAGCGAATTGCCGGTAACCGGCATTTCCCGGCTTTGCATCCCTACAAACGAAAAAACAAGTGTTTGTGCGTTCTGAGGAACTTTAATCCTGTAATTTCCATCCAGGTCTGTGATTGTACCAAGGGTTGTTCCCTTTACGGTTACTGAAACTCCGGGAATTGTACTTCCGTCATCGGCAGAAGTCACAATTCCCGTAATCTCTCTGGTCTGCGCGCGAACAGCATGCAAACCAAATACAAAAATTACAAGCAGAAATGAGATCTTTTTCATAGTGATCGGTTAAAAATTTAATTGTGCAGATACCCCAATATACATAATCATTACGCATGATTATTCCTCTCTCCCCCCCAGGCAATCCTGGTTTTACCGGCCGCTGAACCGATCAGGCCAGGCGCCTGTTGCATGTTTCATTCGGATCTTTCGGATAAAAGATCATTCTATCTGATTAACGATAAACAGCCAAAGAAAATTGTAAGAAGAAAAGATCAACGGCATGCAAGTCAGCTCATCATGGGCGGTGTGTGGTGGAATAGATAATGAAAACAGTTTAATAGTCAAACGTTTACAAGGCTACAGAATTTGTTTCAGTGTGGTGAGTTTTTCAATGCTGTAATAATTCTTAAAGGGGGCAGTTGCGGAAAATTTATTGTTTTTGTGCGGCTGTATGGTGTTTTTTAGGGGGGCTGATGTCGTTTTTCCATTTTTAATAAAAAAGACATGATCCAGACCCATCTGCCTGGCTCCAAGGATATCTGTTTCCCAGGTGTCTCCAATGATCATGCTCCTGCTTTTTTTGGCGTTGCAGTTCATGAGTGCATACCGGAAAATCCGTTTGTCGGGTTTCGGTGCATTGACGTCTTCGGAAGCAAAAATCTTTTTAAAATAAGGAGCAAGACTGCTGTTCTTCACTTTCTTACTTTGGACCTCGCTTAATCCGTTGGTGATAATGTGCAGATGATAACCTTCGGCCTTCAGGTAATCCAGTGTCTCAAGCGCTCCGTCAACAAGATGGTTATATTCAGGCATGAGCTGAAGGTACTGATCGTTTAAATTCCCGGGGCTTATACCCGAAAGCCCAAAATGATCAATGATGATTTCAAAGCGTTTCAATACGAGTTCACTTTGACGGATCTCTTGTTTCCGGTATGCCTCCCAAAGGCTGTTATTGGTCTGTTCAAAGAATGTGAAAAACAGGCTGAAGTCTGTTATTTGACCTTTCAGGTTGAGATTTGTTATTGCCTGCTGTAGTGCAAGGCGGGCGTTGATATCGAAGTCCCAGAGTGTATTGTCAAGATCAAAGAATAAATGATCGTATTTTCGGATCAGTGGCATTAAGTACTTCCTCCCACAACAATTACAATTTCCCCCTTAATGGCCTTCGCTTTGAAATGTTCCAGTATTTCGGCAAGCGAACCCCGGTAATTTTCTTCGAACATCTTTGATAATTCCCTTGAAACAGAGGCCTGACGCTCTGACCCGAAAAATTCGCAAAGTTGTTCCAGTGTCTTGACCAACCTGTAAGGAGATTCGTAAAAGATCATCGTCCTTTTCTCTGTTGCCAGTTCCTTCAATTTTGTTTGCCGGCCCTTTTTAACGGGCAGGAATCCTTCAAAGGAAAAGCGGTCAGAGGGAAGGCCTGAATTGACCAGGGCGGGTATGAGTGCCGTAGCTCCAGGCAGACATTCCACCTCGATTTGATTTTCCAGGCATTTTCGCACAAGAAGATAACCCGGGTCGCTGATACCGGGAGTTCCGGCATCGGAGATCAGGGCAATTGTTTCGCCTCCGCCGATGCGTTTGACGATATTTTCGGTTGTTTGGTGCTCGTTGAATTTATGGTGCGCACTGAGTTTGTTCTGTATTTCGAAATGATGCAGTAATTTGGATGATGTCCTGGTGTCTTCGGCCAGGATCAGATTTGCTTCCTTCAAAATTTTTATAGCCCTGAAAGTCATGTCGTCCAGGTTCCCGATAGGAGTTGGCACCAAATAGAGTTTTCCCATTTAAGTATTGTGAAATAATTGTTGTCCCGTTTCTATACAGGTCCGCGACCTTAATTTGAAAATCTTCGTTTCACCAGTTGTGCGAATTTCATGCTGGTTTCATTTTTTTTCCATTTAAAACTGCTGTTCAGGAACGTGACCGCTTCGTCGAGACGGTACATCTGGTCGATATGTTTTACTGTCCGGTTAAAAAGGCCGGCATCATTGTTAAATAACTCCCGGATAAACTGAAAGCGGTCATTCAGTCCAATGGCTGTTTCCAGTTTACTGACCGGCGAATCGGCCAGTTTATGATCGATCGTTTTGTTAATGGCAAGGGTATCATTCACCGATTTTTCCTGAACAAAAATCTCAGCGACAGTCTTTTGGGAATCAACTGCTACCGGTATTTCCTCTTCCCGGGTTTCATTTTCTTCGGGAACGGGGACCTCCTGTTCAGGATCCTCTGATTCAACGATCTGTTCTTCATGACCTTCGATCCTGCCCTTCTTTTCGATTTCGGGGGCAGGTTTGCCGGCCTCCTCCGGCTCGTGGCTCGTTGTATTTGATGAGGATGGATCCTCCGTAGAATATGTTCGTTCTTTTATTTCCGGTATTTCCGGTTGCAGGGGTAACGGTTGATTGATTTCTTTTAAGTAATCAAACTCCTGACTGATGATCCGCGATTTACCCAGGGCAAATTCAATTTCCAATGTGGAAATCTGCGATTTTTCAGCCAATTCGTCAGTTAACTCAATTAACTCATTCAGATCTCTTTGAATAATCTTTAGTAATTTGTTCCGGTCCATAATTCTGGCTATTCAATGATTACCCGACAATTTTTCCAGTCCTGTTATTGTTTATTCTCAGGGCTATTTCGTTACTTTTGTCTTTGTAAAAATAGTAAATCTTAACTGAATAACACTACATGTTTTTAGAAAGGGACGTTAGCCACAGGAAACCCGGAGGAATCATTGAGGTGATCACCGGGTCCATGTTTTCCGGGAAAACAGAAGAATTGATCCGCCGGCTGAAGCGGGCTCGTTTTGCGCGGCAGAAGGCAGAGATTTACAAGCCCGTGGTCGACACCCGTTTTGCCTCCAATGAGGTGATATCGCATGACGATCATTCGATCCCAAGTACATCCGTCGAAAATTCGGCGACCATCCTGCTGCTTTCGTCAGAGGCGGAGGTGATTGGAATTGATGAAGCGCAGTTTTTTGACAAGGGCCTGGTTGAGGTTTGCTCAAAGCTTGCCGGTCAGGGGCTTCGGGTTATCGTAGCTGGTCTTGATATGGATTTTAAAGGTCAGCCTTTTGGTCCCATGCCCGGCATGATGGCGATAGCCGATTATGTTACCAAGTTGCATGCAATTTGTATGCGGTGCGGACAGGTGGCCCAGTTTTCGCACAGGCTGGTGTCGGCTGAGAAGCAAATTTTGCTGGGCGAGAAAAGTGAATATGAGCCGTTGTGCCGGGATTGTTACCGGAAAGTTTCGGGTTGTGACTCGTGACAGGCAAGCAACTTAATCGTTAAGCAATAGAAGCAGTTATGAATTTAATTGAAGTTGCCGGCGCCATTGATGGGCATTTTGTTGCAGGAGAACAGTACGCCCGGCAGATGGAGGTTCGCACCATCTCGATCGACAGCCGGCAAATTGTTGATGCTTCGGCATGTTTATTTTTTGCAATTCAAGGAGTTCGTCACGACGGGCACCGGTATTTGCATGATTTGTACCAGCGGGGTGTCCGTCAATTTGTGGTTTCTTCGGCAGATACCGATCCTTCCGGCTTTGACGGGGCTTGCATGATCCTGGTTCCTGATTCGTTGAAGGCCATGCAAAAGCTGGCAGCCCGGGTGAGGAGTAAATTCAGCTACCCGGTCCTTGGGATTACCGGGAGTAACGGCAAGACGATCATCAAGGAATGGCTTTTTGAATTATTGCAGCAGGATCTGCGGATTATCCGAAATCCGAAGAGTTTCAATTCGCAGGTTGGCGTGCCGCTGTCGGTTATGAAAATGAACGGGAATTTTGATCTGGCAATCTTTGAGGCCGGGATCTCGGAACCGGGAGAAATGGAAAACCTGGCGGGGATCATTGCCCCGACCATCGGATTAATTACCAATATCGGGGACGCGCATCAGGAAAACTTCAGATCGAAAGAGCAGAAAACCGATGAAAAGCTTCTTCTTTTTAAAACCTGTGAGCTGATCATCTACAGGAAGGATCAGCTTATGGTGGATCAGCGGATGAAAGCGCAATACGCAAAGCAAAATGTCCGGCTATTTTCATGGTCCGATGCCGACCCGCATGCTGATTTGTTTATTGAAACAAGCGTGAAGGAAAATCACACATGCCTTTCATTCGTTCTTGAGGGGAGCAGGGAACAGGCTGAGATCCCTTTTACCGATGAAGCGGGAATTGAAAATGCCTGTCACTGTCTGGCATTCATTGTGGCTGAAAAGAAATGGAAGAAACCGCTTGCAAAACGTTTTCAGGGATTACAGCCGGTTGCAATGCGTCTGGAACTCAAGCAGGGCATCAATAATTGTTCGCTGATCAATGACTACTATAATTCAGATATCAATTCACTCGAAATAGCCTTGCAGTTTCTTCACCGGCAGTCGGCTGCCGGCCGTCGGGCAAGAACCCTCATCCTGTCTGACATCCGGCAGTCGGGTATGGAAAGCGATCAATTGATCAGGGAAGTGGCCCGCCTGACCCGGCTTTATGGGATTGACCGGTTAATTTGCATTGGAGAGCAATTGCGTGAGCGCCACTCTTTTTTTGATGCAGGAACTGCTTTTTATAAAGATACAGATGAGTTTCTGGTTCATTTTAATCCGTCTCAGTACAAGGATGAGCAGATCCTGCTGAAAGGCGCGAGGGAATTCCGGTTTGAGCGGATTGCCGCCGTGCTGCAGCAAAAATACCACCAGACCCAGATGGAGGTGGACCTGAATGCATTGGTGGGAAACCTGAACCGCTATAAGGCGCTGCTGAAACCCGGAACCAAAATCATGATCATGGTCAAAGCCTTTTCGTATGGGAACGGGAGCGTGGAAATAGCCCGTGCGCTTGAATTTCAGAAGGTTGATTATTTGGCCGTTGCGGTGGCCGATGAAGGGATTGATCTGCGACAGGCGGGCATAGAAACGCCGGTCATTGTAATGAACCCGGAAGAACACAGCTTTGAAATGATGCTGGAGTACCGTCTGGAACCGAATCTTTATTCGGTGGAGGTATTCGGGAAATTTGATCAGGTTGCCAAGCGGATGGCCGTTACGGATTATCCGGTGCACCTGAAAGTAGAATCAGGAATGAACCGGTTGGGCTTTTCGTCGGAAGATGAACTGCTCCTGGTTTCACGGCAGATCTCGTCTTCAGGGCGATTACGGATTCAATCTGTTTTTTCCCATCTTGCGGTTAGCGACGATCCGGCTCAGGATGCCTTTACCAGACAACAATATGAGCGGTTCTGCAGACTGAGCGATTTGATTGTTCGCTCCCAGCCTGGTCCTGTCATTCGGCATTTGCTGAACTCAGCCGGTATAGAACGGTTCCCCGGCTTTCAGATGGAAATGGTGCGGCTTGGAATTGGCTTGTACGGTGTGTCGCAATCGCCGGTATTGCAGGCTGAAACGGTAGCCCGCTGGACAACGGTCGTTTCGCAGGTGAAGGAAGTCCCGGCTGGTGAAACCGTGGGTTATGGAAGGAAAGGCCAGGTTGAAAAAAATAAGCGGATTGCGGTTATACCGGTTGGATACGCAGATGGGTACGACCGTCGTTTAAGCAACGGCGTAGGAAAAGTCTGGATCAACGGGCAGTTTTTCTCTGTTATTGGTAACATTTGCATGGACATGACCATGATCGATGTTACAGGCGCTGCGGTCAAAGCCGGTGACCCGGTTGAACTGATGGGTGACCATGTCAGGCTGAATGATTTGGCCGGATGGATGAACACGATTCCCTACGAAGTCCTGACGGGAATTTCCCAACGGGTAAGAAGAATTTATATTCAGGAATAAATGCGTATGCCGCTCCGGTCAGGATCAGCGTGGAAGGCCATTAGCCCAGTCTGCTGATCCTTTCCAGTTTATGAAGGTCAAGGATCTTAATTTTCCTTCCGTCGATCGCGATCACTTTTTCACCGGCGAAGGTGGATAAGGTCCGGATCGCGTTCGATGTTGTCATATTCGACAGATTGGCGATGTCTTCACGTGAAAGATATGCTTTCAGGGAAACACCGTCATTCTCAAAACCATATTTTTCTTTTAACAGAACCAGTGATTCAGCCAGGCGGCCACGAATGTGTTTTTGGGTCAGATTCACGGTACGGGCATTGGAAAATCCAAGTTCCCTTGCAAGTTTGCGGAGTATCCGTATCGCACAATCGGAATTTCGCAGGAGTTTCCCGAAAAAGAATTCAGGTGTTACCAAACATACAAGAGAATCCTCCAGGGTAACCGCCGATGCAATATGGATCTCTTCAGCCAAAAGTGCCCTGTACCCAATATATCCCAGCGGTTTGGTCATGCGTATAATCTGTTCCCTGCCTCCGACTCCTTCTTTAAAGATTTTTACTTTTCCGTCGATCAGAAAAATAAAAGCTGTAGGCTTATCACCTTCCTTGTAGATAAATTCATTTTTCTTAAAAACCGTTATCGTTAAATGAGAAAGTAATTCTTCTCTTTCAGCGGGGGTCAATAAACTAAAAACAGATTTTGGGTTCTCAAAAATCTCTTTGATCCCCATTTCTCTACTCAGCATAGGTTTCACTTTACATGTTTTACAGCATCAAAGTTAAATATTTTTACGTAATAAGAAACCTTTTGCAGACTATTTTAAGTCTGTAGTCCAATGGAGTAAGCGTGACGTCTCAGGAGTACCTTGCCACGAGGGGCATTTTTCGTCCAAAACCGAAAGCTTTGGAACTCACCCTTAAAATTGGCGGGGCCTGAAAGCGCTTATATTCATTTTGATTCACCATCCGGGCTGCTTTCAGAACAGTTTCCTGATCAAAGCCGGCTGCTGTAATTTCATCAGGTGACTGGTTTAGTTCGATATAACGGAATAAAATGGCATCCAGAATGGAATAATCGGGAAGCGAGTCGGTATCCTTTTGATCAGGCCGGAGTTCGGCCGAGGGTGGTTTTAAAATGCTGTTCCGGGGAATAATTTCCTTTTCCCTGTTGATGTAGTCTGCAAGCTTATAAACATCAGTTTTATAAATATCACCCAAAACAGCCAGACCTCCGTTCATATCTCCGTAGAGGGTACCATAGCCGACAGCGCATTCACTTTTATTGGTTGTGTTAAGCAAAATACTTCCAAATTTATTGGAGACAGCCATGACCAGCGTTCCCCGGATCCGGGCCTGGATATTTTCCTCCGCAACACCCGGAGGCAGATTTTCGAAAACCGGGGCCAGTACTTCTTCGAAAGCGTCGACCATATTGCGGATACTAATGGTATCATGACGGATGCCGAGATTCTCAGCCAGAAGGATGGCATCTGTTACGCTGTGGCCGGTGGAATATTTCGAAGGCATTAAAATACCCCGGACATGGTCTGTTCCAAGCGCTTCTGCTGCAAGTGCACAAACCAGTGCCGAGTCGATTCCGCCCGAAAGACCGAGGACGGCATCCTTAAAGTTCATTTTTCGGAAATAATCCCGGATCCCCAGAACAAGGGCATCGTGGATCTTTGCGACGTAATCGTTCTCTTTTTGCTTCTTCTCTTTTGGCAAATCCGTATCAAGCACATAAAAATCTTCCCTGAAATAGGCCAGTTCAACCGGAATGGAGCCGTCGCTGCTGACAAAGCATGATCCGCCGTCGAAGATCAGTTCAGTCTGCGCTCCGATTTGATTGACATAAACAACAGGCACCTGATACCGGATTGCATTTTGAATCAGAATATTCTTACGCCAGTTTTCCTGGTTATAAGAAAAAGGTGAAGCTGACAGGTTGATGACCAGATCAGGCTTAAGTTTGCTAAGCTCTTCCATTGGAGAAGTCTGATACAGCTTATCACGCCCAAATTCGTTTTGTGTGGGCTGTTCGTCCCACAGATCTTCACAGATGGTGATGGCCAGTTTTTTCCCCCGGTATCTGATCAGTTGAAATTCCTTGTTGGGTTCGAAATGACGGTACTCATCAAAAATATCGTAGGTCGGCAATAGTGATTTATTCCGGATCGCCTCAATTTTTCCGTCGTTCAGGAAATAGGCCGAGTTGTATAGTTTTTTACCCCGGCTGCTGGTATTGATCGCCGGAGCGCCCACAAGAGCGGCAATGCCGGTGCACACTTTGGCGATTTCTTTCACTGTAGTTTCCGCCTGTTCGATAAATTCCTTACGCTCCAGCAAATCATGAGGGTAATAACCGGTCACCGAAAGCTCCGAAAATACGACCAGATCCGCTCCGGCTTCCTTTGCCTTTTGAATGGCATCGGTGATCTTTTTTAAATTTGCCTTAAAATTGGCAATATGGTAATTTAGCTGCGCTAATGCGATCTTCATTTCATCTCTATTGATATGCAAAAATAGAAAAAAACGTGAATTTCCGTGTCCTGGCCTTCTGTCTCAGAAAATTAAAGCCAGCTTAAGGACGACGCTGTTTACAGTAATCTTTCCATCTTCATAATGCTCTTTGGTGACATCCGTCAGTCCATCCCTGAAAATAAGCCCGGCAGCCAATGCATTGCCTGAACCCAGATCAAAATCAAAGCCGGCTCCGATATTCATGGCGACATTGAATGCGCGGATCTCGTCCTGAATGTCGCTTTTGTCCAGGACATCATCTCCGGTATCTCCTTTGGCTCCCACATTGACGAATCCGGAGAGACCAAACTGCCCCCAATAGGTACAGCGCCTGAACTGGCTTGTTTTGAGTTTAATGGCAAGGGGAACTTCCAGATACTTTAAATGGAACCGGATGCTGCTTTGAGGGGGAATGGTTTCACCGGCAAACCCGAATGATGTGGCATTATTATACTCCAGTTCCCCGCCGGTATTTGTGAGCAAAAGTCCTGTCGTGAAGGCATAGCGTTGCCTGTCATCAAAAAAGACATCCGCAACAAGCCCAAAGTCATATCCTGTACGAATGCTTCCTCCTGCGATTTCATTCTTTCCTGCACTCAGCCAATTGATTGAAGGGCCTGTGGAGAAAGACAATTGAAAACCTTCCTGAGCGGAAAGACCGGAAGAAATAACCAGTAACCCGATTATGCATATAAGTTTCATACATTTATTTTTTCTATATGTAATGAACGTGCGTTTACCGAAGTTGTTGTATTGCCGTTAATCGGCTTTTTTTTCATCCTGCCTCTGGTTCATGTCAAGCTTAAGCGGACTACTGTCATCGCTCCAGTAGATCGTCTGGTGAGGGAACGGGATTTCGATATGATGTTTATCGAATGCTTCCTTCAGCCGTTTCCGGTATTCCCTGCCGATCGTCCATTGTTCTCCCGGGCGGGTCTTGACCCTCCCTTTGATAATCAGGGCGCTGTCTCCAAAATTGTCCAGCCCAAAGATTTCCATGGGTTCCAGTATCTTTAATTTAAAGTTTTCATCTGTTCTCATTTCTTCCGATACTTCCTTCATGACCTGCATCACCAGGCTGAGATCTTCTTTATATGCAACGCCGATGTCAAAAACCATGGCCGACCAGCCTTTGGTCATATTGGCGATGGTGTTAATTTTGCCGTTCTGAAAAACATGGACCGTTCCTGACAGGTCGCGTAAGGTGACTGTCCGAAGCTGAATGTCTTCCACAACACCCCCCGTTCCGTTAAGGATCACAACATCGCCCATGCGGATTTGGTTTTCGAGCAGGATAAAAAAGCCGCTGATAAAATCCCGCACCAGTTCCTGTGCGCCAAAGCCTACCGCCAGACCAATAATTCCGGCACCAGCCAGGATCGGGGCAATATCAATATTGAATTTTTTCAAAAAGATCATGATGAACACCAGCCAAATGAGGACAAACGATCCTCTCTTGAGTATACCCATCAGGGTATGCAATCGTTTTTCTGCTTCCATATCCGGTCCGTCAGGGTGGGCCAATGCCCGCTTTTGCAGTAAATCTCTCATTCGGTTAATAAAAAAGGCAACCAGTCGTAAGGAAACGATCAATAGAATGATCAGCAAAATGACTGAAGGAAGTTGATTGACGGTCCAGTCAATCAGAACTTGTAACCACCGCTCCCAAAAATTGTCCGAAAGTATTTCATCCATGGCTTCTGCAATTAAAATGATTCGTTCAGTGCACCAAATTTATACCATTTTTCGTACCTGTCCTAAAAAATGGCCGGTTTTGCCGGTAATGAAAACGCTTTGGTCCTGCATTTCATGTGTTTAAGGTTTGTTTTTTAATTGCCACATGGAACTCCCGGGAAAATCATCCTTTTGTGCGGGAAATTTTCTCGTGGTCGTTTCCATTGATATAAAAACGGCTTTCAACCCTGAAAAACGGTCGTTCGCCGGAAATAAACGGATTTTTGGTTTTTCTAAACTAATTTTATGAGAATGATGATTAAACGTTTTTCCTAAACGATAGTCTGATAACTAAATCAAACTTACACGAATGAAGATTACGATCGAAGGGTTGAGTAAAATATATCCGAACGGGAATCGCGCCATCAACGGCATTAACATGGAAATCCCTGACGGTATGTTTGGTTTATTGGGCCCGAACGGGGCCGGAAAATCAACCTTTATGCGGATTTTGGTTACCCTGATGAAACCCAGTTCCGGGAAGGTGACTGTTGATGGATTTGACCTGATCAGAGACCGGAAAGAGATCAGGAAAATGCTTGGCTACCTGCCTCAGGATTTTCGTTTTTTTTCGAGCTTGAAAACCTATGAATTTTTGGATTACGCTGCGCGTCTGGCCGGGATAAAGGCTTCCAGGGAGAGGGGTATTGCTGTTGACCGGATGCTGGAGGAAGTTGGACTTTTTGAAGCGCGTGACCGCCAGGCAAACAAGCTTTCGGGTGGGATGAAGCGAAGACTGGGCATTGCCCAGGCGCTGATCAATAATCCCCGCCTGGTCATTGTGGATGAACCTACCACAGGACTTGATCCGGAAGAAAGGATCCGTTTTCGCAATCTTCTTTCAACGATCTCAACCAATAATGTCATCATTATCCTGTCGACCCATATTGTGGGAGATATTTCAAGTACCTGCAAAAACATGGCCTTGCTCAATAACGGGGAACTTGTATACAACGGATCGCCCGACAACCTGGTCGCAACAGCTAAGAATAAAGTATGGCTGATAAAGGCCACTGAAGCCGAATACATGGAGATTAACGAGAAATACCCGGTTATCTCGAATGTTCCCACCAATGAAGGATGGGAGGTACAGGTGGTGGCCGACGAAATTAACGGATATTATGGCAGTACGATGGAGCCTAACCTTGAGCATGCTTATGTCTATTTTATGGAAAGAAACTTAAACCAGTGGACAACGAACTAAACAGAACCACCTATGATCTCAATTCATCATGTCCGTTCCATCGCGCTTTATGAAACCAAGACGCTGTTGCGCAGTTGGTTCTTCCGGATTTTTGCCATTATTGCTGTGGTGTTCCTTAGCTTTTTTAATTTTGGCGTGCTTATCCAGTCGGGTGGCGGCGCGGGCGAATGGGGTATAAAAGGTCTCCCTTCGATTATTCCGTATGTCAACCTGCTGTTTTTAAATGTTGTTCAGGCTGTTATTGCCATTTTTCTTGCATCCGACTTTCTGAAGCGGGATAAGAAACTGGATACAACCGAAGTGATCTACATGCGGCCAATGACAAACGGGGAGTATGTGGCCGGGAAAACCCTGGGTAATTTGTTTGTTTTTATCGTTCTTAATTTGTTGATACTGGCTGTCGCGTTGATCTTTAACCTGATCACCAAAAACATCACCGTCGACGGGATGGCTTACCTGTGGTATTTTTTGCTGATCAGCGTACCTACCCTGATTTTTATTATGGGACTTTCGTTCCTGATCATGTCGCTGATCCGGAATCAGGCGGTTACCTTTGTCGTATTGCTCGGCTATGTGGCCATTTCCCTTTTTTATCTGCAAAATAAATTTTATTACCTCTTCGACTACATGGCCTTTAACATCCCCATGACATTTTCGGATTTCGTTGGTTTTGGTGACCTGAACCGGATCCTGATTCACCGGGGTATGTATTTTTTTCTTGGGGTGGCTTTTATTTTTTATACGATTGTGCTGTTGCGCCGTTTACCAAATTCAGTTGGAACAGGGAGCATTTCACTTGCTTTCGGAACAGTATTTCTGCTCATAGGGCTATACCTTGGATATGATCATGTTTCTTCTTTTTACAAAGAACGGAATTTGCGTGCGGAAATGCATTCGCTGAATGATCAGTACACGGATGTGAAACAGGTTGACGTAACCCGGTATGACATTAAACTGGAACATTTGGGAGAAACAATTGCCTGTGAAAGTTCGATGGATATTGAAAATAAAAGAACAGAAGCCATCAGCCGGATCATTTTCACCCTGAATCCGGGACTAAGGCTTGACAAGCTCTCCGTTAACGGGAAGGAGCAGGAGTATAGTCAAAAGCTGAACCTGATTGAATTAAAGGGGATTTCGTTGGCCCCGGGAGAGAAAATCAAGGCAACATTCTCCTATCAGGGTACCATTGATGAGGCCGCCTGTTATCTGGATATCGATGATGAAACCCGGATAGAACCCCATCGCAACTTTTTGTATCAGATAGATAAGAAATATGCTTTTGTAACACCTGATTATTTGTTGCTTACGCGGGAAAACAATTGGTATCCGATTCCGGGAGCTGGCTTCGGACTAAAGAATACACAATGGCTTAACCGCCAGTTCAGTGATTACAGGCTGGAAGTGACTGCCAGTCCCGGTCTTACTGCAATCTCGCAAGGAGCTTTCGTCCGGGAGGAGAACAAATTTATCTTTACCTCTTCACATCCTCAATCCCAGATTTCACTGGTGGTGGGGCATTATGAAAAGAAAGAAGTTAAAATTGACGGGCTTGATTTCAGTCTTTATCTGAAGCCCGGACACGATTATTTTTCCGGATTTTTTGAGGAGATTAAAGATACTATCCCGGCAATTATTTCAGAGTCACTAAAGGATTTTGAACGAAGTATTGATCTGTTCTATCCTTTTGAACGGTTTTCACTGGTTGAGGTACCGATCCAGTTTTATTCGTATGAACGGGTGCTGAGCGGAGCAAGAGAACAAATTCAACCAGAAATGATCCTTTATACAGAAAAAGGTGTCCTGGTCGGGGAGGCTGATTTTCACGGGCGCATGGACGCCCGCAGAGGCTTTGGCCCGAGGCAGGAAGAAAATATCACCCCGAGGGAAAAGAAAATCAATGTTTTAAAGAATTTTCTTTCCACATTTACGCAGGAACAGGGACGTCCAAATTTCCGTCGCTCGCAGGGGCAGATGCAGGTTGAGGAAAAGCGGAATTCTTTTTATGCCTTTCCCTTGTTTTACAATTATGCCCATTACATTCGTTCCGACCGATGGCCTGTCACCGACAGGGTGTTCGAGTCGTACAAGAAACAATCGAACGATGCGCCGGGAATGGGGTGGATGCGTGAAATGCAGGGTATGTCTGAAGATGAGCGGGCAAACCTGGCCTTGCTTTCCCAAACCTTTGAAGAAGTTCTTAATGATCCGGAACAGAAACAGATTGTCGACAATGTGATCCAATTAAAAGGTTCCGCGCTGTTCTCCGTGGTCAAACGAAAAACAAATGATGAAACATTTGAAGATTTTCTGTATGATTTTTTGGAGCGGACAAAATTCAAAACCGTGAGTATTTCCGAATTTAATGATGAGCTTCTGGCCCGCTTCGATATTGATCTGATCCCTTACATGGAACAGTGGTTCAGCAGCAAGGAACTGCCGGCGTTCCTCATCGGAAATGCAGAAGCAGTGAATGTGCTGGATGGCGACCAGATGAAAACGATGATTAAACTCAAGATCAGCAATACAGAAGGCACGGAAGGAATTGTTTCAGTTGATTGCCGTTTAGGCGGGGGACCCGGTGGCCGTTTTGGCGGGATGGGAGGCTCATCCGAAACAATCAGTAAACTGATCTATCTGGAAGGACACCAAACAAAAGAAGTCAGTCTCCTGATTAACGGCACTCCGCGGGGCGCCCAGATCAAGACCTTTACATCGAAAAACATTCCGTCTGAAATCCGCCTTTCATTCGATGATATCAAAGAGGATAAAAAAGCAACTCCTTATGAGGGAGAAAAAATTGTTGATCTTCCTGTTCGTATTGCTGAAGATAACGAAATCATCCTGGATAACGAGGATCCGGGTTTTAAGCTGACAGTCGGTAATGAAACAAGCCTGTTACGGAAATTAATGGCTGCAGACGAGGAGGACGCTCCCAAATATTCGGGTTTTTCCCAATGGCGAATGCCGCGCAACTGGACTTTAACCACCAATTCGGGTTTTTACGGTGCCTATATTCGTTCGGCTTATTATATCCGTTCGGGTGAGGGTGATCAGAAAGTAAGTTGGAATGTGCCGGTGAAAGAAAATGGCTATTACGATGTTTATGTCTATATTTATAAGGATAGCCGGGGGCCCGGCAGAAGAGGCGGGGATGATGATAAAGGGGAATATAATTATATCGTGCACCACGATGATGGCGACGAAGGAGCGACGATCGATATCAAAACGGCTGACTCCGGATGGAATCACCTGGGGGCCTATTATTTTTCACCGGATACGGCCCTTATTGAGATGACCAATAAATCGCAAAACCGGATGGTAGTGGCAGATGCCGTGAAACTGATCAAGCAGCAGTAAGTATATGAGTAGCGAGTAGCGAGTCGTGAGGCAAGGAACTCAGGAACTTTCTTAACCAGATAATCATTTTGACCATTTAATCATATAACACATGAAAATTTTCATTCAACTTAAATTTTTGATTTTGCTTTGCCTGATCCCCGGAGGTTCGCTGTTGGCACAGCAACTCCTTACTCTTGAAAAATCGCTGGATATTGCAAAACAAAACAGTCCTGATATCCAAAGTTCCCTGTTTTCGCTGGAACGCTCGCAGGAATCGCTGAATGCCCAGAAGGCGGCGCTGAAATCTCAGTTTGCGCTGAGTCTCACTCCGGTTGACTTTAGCCGCAGTCACACCTTCGACGATTTTTCATCGACCTGGTATACCAATGAATCATTTGGTTCTTCCGGAACATTTACTGTTTCACAACCCATTCTTCCAACCGACGGAACCATTTCGCTGGTAAACAAATTTGGTTGGGAAAAGAACACGAATGACTATTCCGGTAAGGAGGACCGTGCTTTTGTGAACAATCTGTATCTTAATATCACCCAGCCCTTGTTTACATATAACCGGTTAAAACTTCAGCTAAAGGAGCTGGAACTTGACCTGGAAAACTCGAATCTTAGTTATGCCATGCAAAAACTGGATCTGGAAAAACAGGTAACGCAGTATTTTTATAATGTGTATATGGCTCAAATGAGCTTAAGCATTTCCGAAGATGAATTGAAGAATACAGAAAAAAGTTTTGAGATCACAAAGAATAAAGTGGATGCCGGCCTGGCAGCAAAAGAAGAGCTTTACCAGGCTGAATTAAACTACGCAACAGCTAAGTCGGAAGTGCAGAACCAGCGGGTAACACTTGAAAATTACAAGGATCAGTTTAAACAATATATCGGAATGAATATCATCGAGGAAATTGGAGTACTTGCTGATGTTCAGGCAGAACCAGTGACTGTTGATCTGAATAAGGCCATTGAATATGGTTTAAAATCGAGAATGGAGATCCGCCAACGGGAGATCAGTATTGAAAATTCGCAGTTTACCCTGATTGAAACAAAAGGACTGAATGAATTTAAAGGAGATATGAACCTGTCAATTGGGATTATTGGTGAGGATGAAAAGATGAATAAGATCTATGATAACCCAACCAGCAATCCTGCAGTTTCGGTGGCTTTTAATGTGCCGCTTTTTGACTGGGGTGAAAAGAAATCGCGAATTAAGGCACAGGAAGCCGTGATCAAACAGCAGGAATTGAGTTTTGACCAGCAGAAAGTGCAGATCATTGTCGATATCCGCCAGGTGTACAGGAGACTTCAGAATTTGCTGAATCAGATTGAGATCGCCAAACAGAATGAGAAAAATGCACAACTGACTTACGAAATTAATCTGGAACGGTATGCCAACGGCGATTTGACCGGAATGGACCTGAACCTATACCAAACACAGCTTTCGGAGAAAAAAATGGCTTATGCGCAGTCCCTGATCGACTACAAGATCGAATTGCTCAACCTGAAAATTCAGACGCTTTACGATTTTGAAGCCAACGCGGGGATTGTTCCGGAAGAAATAATAAACAAGAAGAAATGAGTAAACAGACACAAGTATCAAGACACAAGTATCAAGAAGTGCTCCATGCCCTTTGCTCTGTGCCCTATGTAATTTTAACATCAACCATGATAAAGCGAAATACCATGAATATCAATCGTAGCTGCCCTGTCATGCTTCTTTTGGCACTGGGCCTGGCAGCCTGTAACAATCAAAGCCAGAATACTGAAACGGAAGTTGCTGTCCCTGTTTCCGTAATTGATTTAAGACTCAGTTCCATTGAGCAAACCACCACCACAACGGGGACGGTTGTGGCCACCAAAGATGTGACCCTGTCGACCGAGATGGCGGGAAAATACCGGCTTCTGAATAATCCGCGGACGGGAAAACCTTTTATGCTGGGAGACCGGATCGAGAAAGGGCAGGTGATCATTGAACTGGAGGATGAAGAATATGAGAATGGCATTGGAATTGAAGCGAAAGAATTAAGCCTGAAAATGGCGGAACAGGATTATAAAAAGCAGAAATCCCTTTTTGACAAAGGTGGTGTTACGCTGAGCGAGTTAAGCAGTGCCGAGGTGGCAGCCGTTAATGCCCGCGACAGCTATGAGATGGCAAAAATCCAGATGGGATATATGAATGTGAAGGCTCCGTTTGGCGGGATCATTACGGCATTGCCTTATTTTACGGAAGGTACAAAAGTTGCCAGCGGAACCGTGGCGGTGAGTCTGATGAGTTATGAAAAGCTGCTTCTTGAGGTAAATCTTCCGGAGAAACAGATCAACCAGGTCATCAAAAATCAGCCGGTCCGCGTAATGAATTACACACTTCCTGACGACACCTTGCAAGGCATTGTTCAGGAATTGTCGCCGGCAATCAGCACCGAAACAAGAACATTTATAGCAAAACTGAGCATTAACAATGAAAAGCTGCTCCTGAGACCGGGAATGTTTGTTCAGGCAGAGATCATTCTTGCACGAAAGGACAGCGTGATTGTGATCCCCAAGGATGTCGTCATTTCAAATCAGCGTGGAAAATCGGTATTCATCGTACAGCAGGGGACAGCAGAGCAGAAACAGGTCACTTTTGGCTATGAAAACAAGGATCAGGTTGAAATTACTTCAGGTCTGAAAGTGAATGACCGCTTAGTGGTCAAGGGATTTGAGACCCTGAGGAATCGTTCAAAGGTAAAAATCATCAAATAAGAGGTACCTGTCGTGAAGAAATTAAGTGAATTTTCGGTCAATAATCCGGTAACCGTGCTAATGGCGGTACTTGCTGTGCTTCTTCTGGGGTACATCTCGTACGACAAGCTGGGTATCGATCTTTTCCCGGACCTGAACAACCCGCGCCTGTTCATTGAGCTTGAAGCGGGCGAGCGTCCTCCGGGTGAAATAGAAAAGCAATTTGTGGAGAACCTGGAGGCACTTGCCATCAGGCAGTCTGATGTCGTCCAGGTTTCATCTGTTTCAAAAGTGGGCAGTGCCCAGATAACCGTGGAATATGCCTGGAATAAAGATATGGATGACGCCTTTCTCGATTTGCAGAAAGCGGCTACTTCATTCGCGCAGAATCAGGAAATAGACGAGATCAACATTACGCAACATGATCCGAATACAACACCCGTGCTGCTGATCGGATTAAGCCATTCGACGATCGATGATATGAACGAACTGCGTAAAGTTGCCGAAAATTATATCCGGAATGAACTGATCAGGCTGGAAGGCATTGCAGAAGTGGAAGTTTCAGGATCGGAGGAACTGGAAGTGATGATTGAGACCGACCAGTACCTGCTTGACGCATTCGGTCTGACGCTGAATGGACTGAGCACAAGCATTCAGCGTTTTAATGAGAGCATTTCGGGTGGTTCGATTGAGGAGATGGGGCTTCGTTATGTGGTTAAGGGAGTTAGTCTGCTTACGGATCTTTCGGATTTTGAAAATATCATCGTCGGTTACAAGCAGACTGCTGCGGATGATACTGAATCTCCTTTTACTCCGGTCTTTTTGAAGGAAGTTGCCCGGGTGAGTTTTAAAAATACTGAACCTGAAAATATTGTCAGGATCAACGGTCAGCGCTGCCTTGGGTTATCCATCTATAAAGAGACCAAATTCAATACGGTAAAGGCAGTTGACGAAGTGAACAAGGCCATGACCGCCATCGAAAAGGCTTTACCCGGCTACAAGCTTCAGTTGGTAACCAACCAGGGTACCTTCATCCAGGAAGCCATTTCCGGAGTAGAGGAAGCAGCGCTTTACGGAATTTTGCTGGCAGTAGTTGTGATCTTTCTTTTCCTTCGCCGGCTGGATGCCACGTTGATTATTAGCGTCGCTATCCCTATTTCCATTGTAGCCACGTTTAACCTGATGTATTTTAATGACCTCTCCCTGAATATTATGACGCTGGGAGGGCTTGCGTTGGGAGCCGGAATGCTGGTCGATAACGCGATCGTTGTCGTCGAGAATATTTTTCGCAATCGCGAGAACGGGCTTTCGGTCCGCGACGCTGCTATTGAAGGAACTTCGCAGGTTGGCGGCGCCATAACCGCCTCGACAATCACCACGGTGGTTGTTTTCCTACCGATCGTATACTTACATGGCGCGTCAGGCGAATTGTTTAAGGATCAGGCCTGGACCGTGACTTTTTCTTTGCTCTCCTCACTGGTGGTAGCCATGCTGGTCATCCCGATGTTGTTCAACCTGATTTATCGGAAGAAGGATCAGGTGAAGTTCAGATCGGTACAGGTAAAAGGATACGGACGATTTTTGAGTAAGATACTGAAAATTAAAGGAATGATTATCTTGTTTGCTCTTCTGCTGATGGGTGGGGCAACTATGCTGGTTCCTTTTATCGGGACCGAATTTATGCCGAAAACCGAAACCCGCGAATTTAGCATGGACTTGCGGCTGCAGGAAGGTACCCGGTTGGAGAGGACCGCTTCGACTGTTGAAAGCCTGGAGGGACTGATAACGGGACTGATGGGGGATAACCTGCAAATGATCTACAGCCACGTTGGACCTTCAAGTGGAACCAGCAGTTCTGAAACCGCCATTTTTGAAGGAGAAAACACAGCCACGATCAGGGTCATTCTGAAGGAGCAAAGTGAACTGACTTCCTCTGCTGCGATCAGGCAAATTAATGAATCCGTTGGAGAAATCCCGGATGTGGAGATCAGCTACAAGCAGGAAGAAACTGCTTTGAGCACGATGATGGGGACCGACGATGCTCCGCTTGTTGTCGAAGTTCAGGGAGAAGACCTGGAGGTGATTGAGGAACTGGCAGGAGAAGTAAAAGAAAAAATGATCGGACTTCCCGGGATTTATAATATTGAATCTTCCATGGAAGAAGGGTCTCCGGAAGTGAATCTTGTTATCGACCGGATGAGGGCCGGCATGTACGACCTGAGTGTAAGCGATATTGTCACTCAAATCCAGGATCAGTTGGAAGGGAAGGATGCCGGAGAGGTGGAACAGAGAGGGGAAATGCAATCCATTACGATCAAACTGCCCGATAAGGGATTGTCTGAATTGACAAGCATTCGGATAACCGGAAATAACCAGAATTTTTATTTGAATGAACTCGCTGATATTCAGATTGGCCGGTCGCCTAAGGAAATTTATCGCAGAAATCAGAACCGGATTGGAAAAATTACAGCGCAACTGGAAAAAAACGTAGCGCTTGACCAGGCCGTTAAGGAAATACGGGAGGCCATCGCGCCAATCGAAATTCCGTTTGAATACAAGGTTTCCATTAGCGGAGAGGAGGAAAAGCGCGCCGAATCGATGTCTAGTCTCGGTTTTGCTTTAATCTTATCAGTCGTTCTGGTATATATGGTTATGGCTTCCCAATTTGAGTCCCTCCTTCATCCTTTTACCATTTTGTTAACGATCCCCCTTGCATTGGTAGGTTCTGTTTTAACTTTTTTTCTGTTCGGGAAAACGATGAATATGATGGCCTTTATCGGGATCATCATGCTGGGAGGTATTGCCGTGAATAACTCCATTCTGCTGATTGACCGGATACTGCAGCTCCGCAGCCAGGGAATGGAAAGGGTGGAGGCTGTTATACAGGCCGGCCAGCAACGGATCAGACCGATTATCATGACAAGCCTGACTACCATATTGGGGTTATTACCCCTTACACTCGGGTCGGATGAAAGTTCATCATTACGTTCACCAATGGCGCTGGCAGTCATTGGGGGATTGCTGACATCCACACTTCTTACGCTTGTGGTTATCCCCTGTATGTACGAGGTGTTTGAAGGGATCCGGGAAAGGGTTAAGGGCACAGGGCACAATATCTAATATCTTGTTTGAATGAAACGAACCATTAGAGCTATACCGCTCACCCAGGAGCATGAATATCATGGTGAGTTCCATGTGGCAAATAAAATACAATTTATAAACACATGAAATTTATAATTGATAGGAAGACGCTGATCAGTATGTTGTTTATTGGGATGACCCTGCTGGGCTATGTTTCCTATAAGCAACTAAGAATGGAGTTGCTGCCCAACGCAGACTTGCCTTTCCTGTTCGTTCAGGCCGGGGCTGCCCGTGATGCTGATCCGGAGTATCTTGAAAATGAAGTCATCATCCCGCTTGAAGGCGCCATCGGTACGCTCGAGGGAATTGAGTCGATCGAATCTACAATCAATTCACGGAATGGGACGATCGCTGTTTATTTTCAGAAAAATATTGACTTTAATCTTTCGTATTTGCGGCTGCAGGAAAAGATCAATGAGATGAAGGATGAACTTCCCGAGGATATCAATGTGAGCGTGAACCGGGTCGATCTTTCACGGATGAGCAGCCGGTTCATGGAACTGCAGGCACGTGGAGAGGGAGGAGTGGACCGGGTCCGTAATATCGTTGATCAGGATATCGTGCCGGACCTTGAAAATATGGATGGTATTGCCGGCGTCAGTGTTTACGGGGGAAAGGAAAAATCGATCGAGATCATCATGGATGAAGAAGCCTGTGAGGCTTACGGCATTACCACCGGGACCATCCGGTCACTTTTGTCTCAGAATTCCAGGTCACGGGTGTATGTCGGGAATCTGAAGGAAGAGGATAAACTCTATTTTGTTCATGTGACAGCCGAATATGACCAGGTAGCTGATATTGAAAATCTGGTCGTTGCAGACGGCCCGATTTTATTGCGGGACGTAGCCGAGGTTCGGTTCGGGGTGAAAGAAGAAACCAGCTACAGCCGGGTTAACGGGCAGGACGCTGTCAGTATTCAACTGATCAATGATTCGCAGGCCAACCAGATTGAGCTTTCCCATAAGGCGCAGGAAGTAATTGAGCGGATTAATCAAAAAATTGCTGCCAAAGATGTCCAACTGGTGATCCAGGAAAACTCGGCCGAGACCATGGAAAATAACATTGACCAGATTATCAATCTGGCTCTGGTCGGAGGGTTAATGGCTGTTTTTGTGCTGTGGATGTTTCTGAAAAATACCCGTATTGTGGCGTTTATCGCTCTAGCCATCCCTGTTTCCGTCTACACTGCGTTTAACTTCTTTTATGCCTATGATATTACAATCAACAGCCTGACGCTGGTTGGAATGGCTCTGGCAGTCGGAATGTTGCTGGACAACAGCGTTGTGGTGCTTGAGAATATATACAGGCTGTCGGGCCTTGGCAAAAGCGCGGATGAAGCGGTAATCCGCGGCACAAAGGAGGTCTGGCGTTCTATTGTCGCTTCTACACTGACGACTGTCACGGTATTTCTTCCTTTCCTCTTCTCGACCAATTTTATGATTGAGATGCTGGGACGAAATGTCGGAATTTCCATTATTTCAACTTTACTCATTTCGCTCCTTGTGGCGCTGCTTTTTGTGCCCATGGTGATTCACTTTCTGCTGACCGGCAAAAGCAGGAAGACCATGTTTTTTGAAAGACTGACCACCAACAACAGGATGGTTCAGATTTACATGCTCCTGCTGAAATCGTGCATGAGGCATCCGGCAACCACTGTTTTAGGTGGTATCGGCGTTTTTTTTCTCATGGTATTCATCAGCCTGGCGATCAGTGTTACAACGCTGCGGGAAGTAGAGGTTGATCAGGTTAAGCTTTATGTGACCATGCCTTCAGGATCAAGCCTGGAGACGACTGACGAGACCGTTCGCAAGATTGAAGAAAAGCTGCAGGATATCAAAGAGAAGAAAGATATTGCCAGCACAATTGAAGAAGAAGAAGCCATTGTGACGGTAACCCTTGTCGAGGATTTTGAGAAAGTGGACGGGCGGAGCTTCGCTGAGATTAAAGCATCGATCAGCGAGCTGACAAAAAATATTGGGTCGGCTGAAATCGAATTTGAACAGTCGCAATCAGGCGGAGGTGGCGGCAGCGGGAGCGGGGGAGCAAATATGATGAATAATTTTCAGCGCTTTCTGGGTATAGGCACTGAAGAGGAAAAAATCGTTCTGAAAGGACAGGATTTCGCGACGATGAAAATCGTGGCAGAAGATCTTGAATATTTTCTGGATGAGATGGATTTCATTAGCCGGGTGCGGCTGAATGTCTCCGATAACCGGCCTGAAGTGCACATGCTTTTCGACCAGTTACTGATGACTGAATACAATATGAATGTCGGGCAGGTTTCTTCCGAATTGAATTCGTTCTCAGGAGAAGTATCCACGGGCGTGATGTTCAATCAGGAGCTTGATGAGTATGAGATCATCCTGAAACAGGAAGAAGAGGAGGAACTGGCGGAGAAGGAAGAAACCCGCACGATGGACGATCTGAAAGCGCTGCAGGTAAATGATGAGGCAGGTGGATTGCACGAATTGCAGGATTTTGCCCGGCTTGTTTATGCCCGGGGATTAGCCGGGATTAACCGGGTAAACCAGGAAAAACAAATCGAAGTGACCTACAGGCTTGTGGACGAAGCCCAGGAATCAAAAGATCTGCTCGAATCGTACCGGCTGGAGATTGATAATCTCATCGCAGCCTATAATTTCCCTTCAGGGATTGCTGCCGAAGTCGTTCATGAAGAGAATGACCTGGAGGAATTTAATTTCCTGATTTTTGCCGCGATTATCCTGATCTTTATGATCCTGGCCTCGGTCTTTGAGTCATTTGCCACCCCTTTTGTCTTATTGTTTTCGATTCCGTTGGCTGCTATCGGATCACTTCTGGCGCTGATACTCACCGGGAACAGTTTGTTCAATGCCAATACGATGATCGGATTTCTTATTTTGCTGGGTGTTGTGGTCAATAACGGGATCATTTTAATTGATTACACCAATATATTACGAAAAGAGGGATTCCGGATGACCCGGGCATTAATGACTGCGGGGCTTTCGCGTTTGCGTCCCATCCTGATAACGGCGATCACGACCATTGTTGCCATGTTTCCCCTGGCCATGGGACAGGCCGAGTATGTCAGCGTAATTGGCGCTCCCTTTGCCATCGTGGTTATCGGAGGTCTGACGCTGAGTACACTCCTGACGCTTGTTTTTATCCCCACGTTCTATTCAGGTCTTGAAAATGCGATGACCTGGTTCCGGCGTTTGGACTGGAAACTCAGGGCCCTTCAACTCGTGCTGCTGGCAGGATCCCTGACGCTGACTTATCTGTATGTGGACTCACTGGCATGGAAAATGGTTGATACCGTTCTGTCTGTTGTCCTGATTCCCGGCATCACCTGGTTTGTGATGAGCAGCCTGAAAAAAGCAGGAACCCGCCTGATTGCACCGGATGAGCAGGTCCGGATCACGATCCGGAATTTAGTTAAAATATATGACCGGCCGGGACGTTTCTCCCGTGAATGGGAGGGTGGGCAAAACATTCGCCGCAGGGCCGGCCTGATTAAGGATTATCAGTCTGTCCGTGATTTTGACCAATTGATCTGGCAACTTCCGATCCTGGCTTATTTGATTTACTTTACCTTTATCTTTCTTGGGCAGACTTTCTGGATCTGCGTGTTTATGCTGCTTGTGTATTGGTACATCATGGAAATCCGGAAGCCGGCCGACATTTACCTGGATAACAGGTATCAGAAGACCGGGAAGAAAGTTTATTTATTCCTGAGAAAACGGACCGGTAATTTCCTGTTTTGGATACTTCCGTTGGTTGAACTGATTGTTCTGTTTTTAAAGACGAACTATATTGGCCTTGTTGTGTCTTTTGCAGTCCTGTGGTACCTGGGACTGGTCATTTCAGTGACATCACGGCGTCTTTACGAAGAAAAAGTCAATATTGACAGGATCACGGGCCGTTTTAGTTCTTTGAGAAGAACCGTTTACCGGATGGTGAAGCAAATTCCCGTCATTGGAAAGCGCCGTTCTCCTTTCAAGGCATTAAACGGTGTTTCTTTGGAAATCGGGACCGGAATGTTTGGCTTGCTTGGTCCCAACGGAGCAGGTAAGTCGACCATGATGCGGATCATTTGCGGGATCCTGGATCAGAGTTACGGAAAAATCTGGATCAATGGCATCGACACCCAGGAAAAACGGGAGGAACTCCAGGGTCTGATCGGTTATCTTCCGCAGGAATTTGGTACATATGAAAACATGCCGGCATGGGAATATCTCGAATATCAGGCATTGCTGAAGGGATTAACCGATGTTGCTGAACGGGAAAAGCGGATTGAATATGTATTGAAATCGGTCCATATGTATGACCGCCGGGGTGACCAGATCGGTTCTTTTTCGGGAGGGATGAAACAACGGATCGGCATCGCACAGATTTTGCTCCATCTTCCAAAAATTCTTGTTGTGGACGAACCAACAGCAGGTCTTGACCCGCGGGAACGGATCCGGTTCCGGAATTTGCTTGTCGATCTGGCACGCGACCGGATTGTGATCTTTTCGACCCACATTATTGAAGATATCGCAAGTTCATGTAATCAGGCGGCTGTTATTATCCGCGGCAAGTTGAAATATTACGGATCTCCGGCCAATATGGTTCATTTGGCCAATAATCTGGTCTGGCAATACGAAGTACCGGCAGCGGAATTTGATAAACTGCCCAACAAAAAGATGATCGTTCATCATATGCGGGTGGGTGAAAACATCCGGATCAGGATACTTTCGAAGGAGAAACCTTCACCTGATGCCGTTGTTGCCACTCCAATGCTTGAAGATGCTTATTTATGTTTGATTAAAGATCTGAAGTAACCATGAACATTCAATTTAAAAATGTGATAAATCTGACGGGCAAAATGATCCGCTATAATTTCAGGATCATCTTTGCCGGTCGCTTTATCTGGTTTTTACTCGCGGCATTTGCTTTCTTTGTTTTTATTTCCGTAACAGGGGTCGTGAACGGGGAAAATCCGGATGAGGAGTTTGTATATGATTGCCTGCTTTTTCCCGCCATGCTGCTTATATTTTATCCAATGACCTTCGGCATTCAGAATGATGTGGATGCGGGCATTCTGGAGATCCTGTTCGGGATACCGGATTACCGGTATAAGGTGTGGCTGGTCAGGATCATACTCGTGTTTATTCTGGTTACCTTGATTCTGACGGGTTTCACAGGAATAAGCTATATCTTTCTGACCCCTTTAAATCTGTTTGAGATGACCGGGCAGGTCATGTTTCCGGTGTTCTTCCTGGGAAGCATGGCTTTTATGTTCTCGACGATTATAAAAAACGGGAACGGAACAGCAGTGGTCATGGTCATTTTGGGCATACTGGTTTTCATCCTTTCTGAAAACATCCAGCGCACCATGTGGAATATCTTTCTTAATCCTTTTAATGTTCCACGGAATATGAATGAGATGATTTGGGGAGGCATCGTCGATAAAAACCGGATCTTTCTGGTGGTTGGCGGACTGGTATTTATTCTTTATGGCTTATTTAATCTTCAGAAAAGGGAAAAGTTTATTTAAAAAACGCGGTTGTTTTAACTGAACACAAAGGTTTTGCTAATAGATTTCATTGAATTTTTCCATGACCAGGTCCTTTACTTCCTGCATATCGATTTTTCGCCCCAGCTCCCGTTCAATCGAACTTACCCCGTAGGTGGCAAACCCGCAGGGATTGATATAATTGAAATAGCGCAAGTCCGTATTGACATTGAGGGCAAAACCATGCATGGTGACAAAACGGCTCACGCGAACCCCGATCGCACAGATTTTACGTGATTTTGCCGGGACCGCTGCGTCAAGCCATACACCGGTAGCTCCTTCCTTGCGGCCACCGGTGATGCCGTAATAAGCGACAATGGCGATGATGGCATCTTCCATTTTTTCGATGTATTGCCTGATCCCAATATGATAATACTCCAGATCGATGATGGGATAGCCAACAAGCTGACCCGGTCCGTGGTAGGTGATATCGCCGCCACGGTCAATTTTGCAGAATGTGGCATTGATCTTTTTCAGGAAGTCACCCTGAACAAGCAGGTTGTGCTCGTCACCGCTCTTTCCCAGCGTATAGACATGCGGATGCTCAACAAGCAGAAAATGGTTTAACGATGTTGATCCCTTGCGTGCTTTCTTGTTTGCCTGTACCTGCTCAAGAAGTTCTTCCTGATAATCCCAGCACTTCTTGTATTCGATAAGTCCGGTGTCTTCGTAACTAAAGGTTGCCATAGAGGAAATTGTTTTAGTCTCGTAAGTAATTAGTCGTAAGTCGTAAGACGAGGGACTTATTTCCATGTTTCGTCTTGTGTCTTGATACTTGTGTCTTGTGTCTTTTTCGCATGTTGTTCAGCGCGGTATGATGACCGCACCAGCGGACTGCTTTCGACAAAAGAGAAACCCATTTCAAGTCCGATTGTTCGGTATTCTTCAAACTGGTCCGGAGTGATATATTCCCTGACCTGCAGATGGGATTGGCTGGGAGCCAGATACTGGCCAATGGTCATCACCTGACATCCGGCGCTTCTCAAGTCTTCCATGGTATGGATCACTTCTTCCGGTGTTTCGCCCAGACCGAGCATGATCCCGGACTTTGCCACCAGACCGGTCTCTGCAATAGCCGACAGCACGTCCAGGCTCCGGCGGTATTTCGCAGCACTCCTGATCAGTGGAGTCAACCTTTCAACCGTTTCCACATTGTGCGAGATCACATCGGGTTTCGCATCTGCAACCTGGCTGATCAAATCGTTTCTTCCCTGAAAATCCGGAATGAGCACTTCCATTCTGATCCCGGGATTGTGCTGCTTAATGGCTAGAATAGTTTCTGCCCAAACGGCTGCACCCAGATCGGGCAAATCGTCACGGTCTACTGAAGTAATAACCGCATGTTTCAGACCCATAGTCCGGATCGATTCTGCTACCCGCATGGGTTCTTTCGGGTCAGGAGGCAGCGGCCTTCCGCTTTTCACTCCGCAGAATTTACAGTTTCGCGTGCAGATCTCTCCCAGGATCATGAAGGTAGCAGTTCCCCGATTCCAGCATTCACCGATGTTCGGGCAGTTTCCGCTGGTGCAGATCGTGTGAAGCCCGTATTGATTGACCAGGTTTTTTACGCGGGAATAACTCTCTCCTTTAGGCATCTTCATTTTCATCCACCGCGGCAATCTCTGCCGCGCTTGCTGCTCTTCGCTCATGATCGTTGATTTTGATACAAAAATAGATTTAAATTGCTAAACTGATTCTCGGATTCTCAGATTCCCGGATTTTCGGATTGTCAGATTTTCGGACTGTCTGAGTATCTGAGTATCTGAATATCTGAATATCTGACTGTCTGTCTTGATACTTGATATTTGTGTCTTGATTTTATACTTTTAACAAATTTTAGACGAATCATGTCCGAACCTGAAAGGAAGCGAATATTGGGTATTGATCCCGGAACAATCGTTATGGGATACGCCCTGATCGAGATCAAAAATAATAAACCGGAAATTTTACATGTTGGAGTGGTCAAGACGACCGGGTTTAATAATCATTATATGCGCTTAAAGCATATTTTTATACGCACTCAGGCTTTGATTGAAGAATATCTTCCCGATGAACTGGCCATCGAATCTCCTTTTTACGGGAAAGACATCCAGGCGATGCTTAAATTGGGCAGGGCCCAGGGAGTGGTTATGGGACTTGCCTTGCAGCGCGATATTCCTGTATTTGAATATGCCCCGCTGAAAGTAAAACAATCGATTACCGGGATGGGACGGGCTGCCAAGGAACAGGTAGCCTATTTTTTGAAAAATACTTTGAAAATAGAAGGACTGCCCAAGGAGTTGGATGCGACCGATGCGATTGCCGTTGCTGTTTGTCATTACCTGCAAATGAAAAACCCCGTGATGAAAGGTGATTATAAAAACTGGAATGATTTTATCCGGAAGAACCCGGACCGGTTAAAATAAAAAAAGGAGGAGACAGCCAGGAATAAAAAAACCATCAGTTGGGCTGATGGTCTATGCGAAATCATTTTTCAATTTCTTTGGCAATTTTAGCTGTTATAGTTTCGAATTCCCTCGTCGTCAGCTTTAACTTTTTGGAGAAATTCAGCAAATCTGCTTCCGATTTCATCGGGACCAGATGAATATGTGCATGGGGAACCTCCAACCCAAGGACCATCACCCCGACTTTTTCACAAGGAACAGCCTTTTTTAATGCAACAGCCACTTTTTTTGCAAATTTTTGCAGGCCCACGTATGTTTGATCATCGAGGTCGAACAAGTAGTCTACTTCCTTTTTCGGAATGACAAGCGTATGTCCTTTCGCTACCGGCGAAATGTCCAGGAAAGCCAGGAAGTCTTCATCTTCGGCTATTTTATAAGCCGGGATCTGACCCTGCACTATTTTTGTAAAAATACTTGCCATTTGATTTAAAGTGAAATGTCAATAATTTCAAAAGGAATAACTCCCGAAGGAACCTTTATTTCCACGACATCACCTACCTTTTTCCCGACAAGGCCCTTGGCAATGGGTGTGCCGATCGAAATTTTGCCTGACTTCAGATCCGCCTCATGCTCCGATACGATTGTATACTGCATGGTCGTGTTGTTTTTGATATTCTTGATCGTCACCTTGTTCAATATTTGAACGGATGAGGTATCAATTTTTGATTCATCAATGATCCGTGCATGAGCAATTTTATCACGGAGGACCGAGATCTTTGCTTCAAGCATTCCCTGGGCATCCTTTGCTGCGTCATACTCGGCATTCTCGGAGATGTCACCTTTCTCGATGGCTTCACCGATTTGTTTTGAAATGGCAGGACGTTCCACGTTCATCAGGTGGTCCAGCTCATCTTTTAGTTTATTTAAACCTTCCTGGGTTATATAAGTTACTTTTCCCATTTTATTGAATTTTTTATTGTATTGACTACATAAAACAAAAAAGAATTCCGGCTTGCGGAACTCTTTAGCATTTACAAAGCTAAATAAAATATTTGATCTTTTTGAATGTTCTGTTGAAAAAAGGGATTTAAATGGTTGTTTACTATGACTTTGCTTGGACCGGATTGAAGCCTGCTAATACTTTCTGTTCAGGATTTCAGCATAAACAACTGCTTTCTTCAGCGAAAAATCTTTCATCAGTGGATGTATCCTGCGCTTTGGCCGTATTTCCGGGATCTTTAACTCAACTGTCGGTTTCCTGAAAGATACCGGACGAACTGTTACGCCAGCCGTTTTCCGGACAGGCGGTCGGTATGTTTCCCTGGGGCCGGGTATTATCTGCTCAGTTACCTGAGGTTTCACCTGCGGCTTTTCATCGGCAAAAAGCGGATCATCGAATAACTGGTCAAAAACGGAAGGCCGGCGTTCTGCTGAGAGATCTTCATTCTCAACAATTGCCTGTCCCTGCTTCTTTTTTCGACCAATTGCTCCGAAAATCGATAAAAGGATCGCAATCAGTATAAAAATATAATCTTCCATGCCTGTGAATTAAGCCAACAGATTTCTTTTGATTTGCTAAAGTTATAAAAAATTCAACAGCAATCCACAAATAAGCCAGTCATTATAACGGATTGTTTTTAGATCAATCAAAAAAAGCAACCGGAGTTGCTTTTGAAATCCTAGTACCGGTAATGATCCGGTTTATAAGGCCCGTCAATCGGCACTCCGATGTAAGAAGCCTGATCAGGGGTCAGTTTTGTCAGTTTTACACCCAACTGTTCCAGGTGGAGCCTGGCAACTTCTTCATCCAGATTTTTAGGTAACCGGTAAACACCGATCGGGTAGTTATTTTTCCAAAGGTCGATTTGTGCAAGCGTCTGGTTTGTAAAAGAATTGCTCATTACAAATGAAGGATGACCTGTTGCACATCCCAGATTAACCAGTCGCCCTTCGGCCAGAAGGAATATAGAATGACCATCTTCATAGGTATATTTGTCAACCTGAGGTTTAATGTTCATCTTCTTTATCCCCGGCCAATTTTCCATACGGGCGACCTGGATTTCATTATCGAAATGGCCAATGTTGCAGACGATGGCCTGATCTTTCATGGCTGCCAGATGATCGGCCGTGATAATATCCTTGTTCCCTGTCGTGGTTACGAAAATATTTCCCTCTGAAACGGCTTCTTCCATTGTTTTTACTTCAAAGCCTTCCATCGCTGCCTGAAGCGCACAAATCGGGTCGATCTCGGTGATGATTACCCGTGCTCCGTAGCCCCGCATTGAACGGGCACAACCTTTGCCAACGTCGCCATAACCAGCGATCACAATAACTTTACCGGCAATCATGACATCGGTAGCCCGTTTGATACCATCCGCAAGCGATTCACGGCATCCGTAGAGGTTGTCGAATTTTGACTTGGTCACCGAATCATTGACATTGATTGCAGGAAAAAGAAGCTTTCCTTCTTCTTTCATTTGATATAAACGATGCACTCCTGTTGTTGTTTCTTCGCTGACACCCTTCATGTCCCGGGCAACCACTGTCCAACGACCGGGTTCCTGTGAAAGGATGGTTTTTAAGGCCTTTTTTAATTCGGCTTCGTCAACACCTTCCGATGGCGTGTCCAGTACCGACGGATTTTTTTCTGCCGCCAGTCCCAGGTGAATCATCAGGGTCGCATCGCCCCCGTCATCGACGATGAGGTTTGGACCGACACCGTTGCCGAAATTAAGCGCCTTTTCCGTGCACCACCAGTACTCTTCCAATGTTTCACCCTTCCATGCAAAAACGGGTATCCCGGCTGCGGCAATAGCAGCAGCGGCATGATCCTGCGTGCTGAAGATGTTGCAACTGGCCCAGCGCACCTGTGCTCCAAGTTCAACCAGCGTTTCGATCAATACGGCGGTTTGAATGGTCATGTGCAGCGACCCGGTTATACGGGCACCTTTGAGCGGTTTCTCTACCGCATATTTTCTTCTGATCGACATCAGTCCCGGCATTTCCTTCTCGGCAATCTCAATTTCCTTTCTGCCAAATTCGGCCAGCGAAACGTCGGCAACCTGATAATCTGTTATTGTTTTTGTCATTGTGATCATGTTTTTCTTTTTAAGCGTGCAGCAAAGATAATGCAACAATTAGAAAGACACAAATAGTCTTGAGTCGTGAGTCTTGAGTAGCGAGTTGAAAGAAATAAGTTTACAGGCACAGTCGCAGTTTACAGTTCGCTCCGGAATACTTAGACTGATCGCTGAGAGGAAATAATGAGACTTCGCGGTCTCCCGTTTCCGGGTTCCGCTGGTTTTATACTTTATCCAAAAGATTCATCACGGTTTGCTTGTCCTTTTCCAGTTGGGATTTCAGTTCTTCTACCGAACCGAATTTTTGTTCTTCCCGTATTTTTTGGATGAATTCTATTTCAATTGGCTGATTGTACAGGTCTCCTTCAAAATCAATAATATGCACTTCGATGCTGCGCTGATCTGCATTGCTGATCGTAGGGCGGGTCCCGATATTCATCATCCCTTTGTACCGGTTGCTGTCTAGATGAACGTAAACCGCATATACGCCATAAGCAGGGATGATTTTATTCGGGTCTGAGGCCTGAATGTTGGCTGTGGGAAACTGAATGCGGCGACCCAGCTTTTGTCCTTCGATGACAGTGCCATGCAGGCGAAAAGAATAGCCCAGATACTGATTCGCTTTTTCAATATTGCCATTTTGCAATGCGTTTCTTATTTTGGTAGAGCTGACATTGATATCATCCATCAGCAAAACATCAAGTTTTTCGACAGCAAAATGATAAACAGAAGACAGATTCTGCAAAACTTCAAAATCGCCTTCCCTGTTTTTTCCGAATTTATGATCATAGCCCACCACCAGCGTTTTTATCCGTAATTCACCCACGAGAATATCCCGGACAAATTCGATATAGCTTAACTGAGAAAATTCTTTTGTGAACGGGTAGATAATCAGATGTTCAACCCCTGCCTTTTCAAGAAGATCTTTTTTTTCTTCCAATGTGGTAAGCAGGCGAAGACTCCCTTCCCCGGGAAACAAAATTAACCGGGGGTGTGGTGAGAAGGTGAATACAACCGATTCGCCTCTGGTTTGGAGGGAAATTTCCTTTAACCGGCGAATGATTTTCAGATGACCAAGATGGACGCCATCGAACGACCCCGTGGTAACAACCGGATTTTCGACATGAAAATTGCTGATATCCTGGTAAATCTTCATGTTTTTATCATTTTAAATTCATTCCTGCAAAAGCAGAAATCGTTGCTTTATTGTTCCTGAAATTCCGCCCGCGCGGATTGATATTTAATGCAGGAATTTTGCCGAAGCGGCAAAAATACTATTTTTTATACGTTCATTTTTATAATAAACAATTAAATCCCCAACATGCATCAAAAGATTTTGGATGAGGTTATCTGAATACTGTGTAAATTATTATTTTTACCCGTCTTTTTAATGTAAAAATTCTGAATGGTGAGAAAGTCGATTGTTTTTATTATTGCGGTGATAGCCTTTGCATGCAATGACGCTTCCAGGTATACGATCCAGGGCCGGATCAGTAACGCTGAGGGAAGATATATTTATCTGGATGAACTCAAAGTGACTTCAACTGTCAATATCGATTCGGTCAAACTGAATAAGGATGGAGGATTTAAGTTCAAAGGGAATGTCAGTTATCCGTCTTTCTTCCTGCTACGGTTGAGCGAGAACAGCAAAAATTTTGTGACTTTACTGGTTGATTCCGCAGAGCAGGTGGAAGTATCGGGCGATGCTGCAAATTTTTCCAGGGACTATCAGGTCAAGGGGTCTGAAGGGTCAGCGTTAGTTCAGGAATTAAATAAACAATTAAGTAAAACCAAGCATAAATTGGATTCAATCCGGTCACTGCAAATTTCTTTCCGGAATGAAGTCGGGTATGAACAGCAAAGGAAACAATGGGATACAGAATATGAACAAGTGAGGCAGGCGCAAATCAGCTATTCGAAAAAATTTGTGGAGTCCCATCCTTTTTCAATGGCCAACGTGCTGGCTTTGTATCAGAAATTTGATGATGACACCTATGTTGTCCAGGATCTCCAGTCGCTGAAGGTTGCCGCTTCAGCCCTGAATTCTTTTTTCCCCGAATCGGAACATGTTAAGGCGCTGTACGCCAACACCACGAAACTCATGCTGGACGAAAGGAATGCCCGGCTTAGCAAATTCATTCAGCAGGAAGGTCAGAACAGTCCTGATATTGTTCTGCCTGACCCGGATGGAAAGGAAACCGCTTTATCATCACTCCGGGGTAAGTATGTTTTGCTTCATTTTTGGGCTTCTGCCGACAAAGGTTCCAGGATTATGAACCCGGTTCTGGCGGAACTGTATAAAAAATATCATTCACAGGGATTTGAGATCTATCAGGTGAGTACGGACAGTAACCGCTATGAATGGATTAACGCCATTGATGAAGACGGACTTGACTGGATCAATGTCGGGGATATGGAAGGCAGCAGCGTTGCGGTCAATACATACAATGTGACTCAACTTCCCTTTAATTATTTATTGGACAAGGAGGGCGTCATCATCGGGAAAAACATGCAGGGCCCCGCACTGGATAAATTGCTTGGCCAGGTATTATAGTTAACCGTAACCGATTGTTTGCAACAAAAGTTGATCGAAAAAAATCTTTTAAATTCTATCTTTGGCACCAATACAACGTTCCATTAGTTATCGTTTGACAGACCCGGATAAAAAAATATACTTCATCTCGGATGTACATCTTGGGGCTCCCGCGCTGACCGATAATCGTGAGCGGGAACGGTTATTTGTGCAATGGCTGGAGGAAATCAGGAAAGATGCGGCAATGCTCTTTCTGATGGGTGATATCTTTGATTACTGGTTTGAATACAAAAGAGTTGTCCCCCGTGGTTTTACGAGGACTTTGGGGAAGATTGCAGAAATTGCAGATTCGGGCATTCCGGTTCATTTTTTTACCGGTAATCATGATATCTGGGTGTTTGATTATTTGCCGACGGAATTGGGAATTCAGGTACATCATCATGAAATTTGTGCCGTTTTTTTCGGCAAGCGTTTTTTTCTGGCTCATGGCGATGGACTGGACCCTTTTGACAAAGGTTATAACCTGCTGAAGAAGATTTTCACGAATCGCTTTCTTCAATGGTGCTTTTCTCATGTTCATCCAAATCTGGGAATGGCCCTTGCGTTTGGCTGGTCAAAAAAGAGCAGGATTGCCAAAGGAGGGGGGATACCCTATAAGGATGACAGGGAAGGACTTTACGTTTTTGCAGAGTCGGTCCTGGAAAAGGAAGATATTGATTATTTTGTTTTCGGGCACAGGCATTTACTGCTTGATTTACCGATCGGGAAGAATTCCCGGTATATTAATCTGGGAGACTGGATCTCCCACTTTTCTTATGGTGTTTTTGACGGAAAGAATTTTGAATTGAAAACGTATAAAGGAACACAGGAAGACAAAAAATAATGGAATATTGATTGTTATGACAAAGAAGATATACACAAAGATCATTGGTACAGGAAGTTACATCCCGCCCAGAGTGATTGGGAACGATTATTTTCTGAACTATACTTTTTACGACCCCGCAACCGGGAAACCATTTGAAAAGGCAAATGATGAAATGATCCGGAAATTCCAGGAAATCACGAACATTTCAGAACGTCGTTGGGTGAATGATGATCAGGTTAATTCAGATATTGCAGCCCTGGCTGTTCAGGATGCCTGCGAATCGTCCGGAATTGATAAAGAATCGTTGGATTTCATCATTTTCTGTCACAATTTTGGCGACGTGTGTTCCGGAAATAACCGTGTCGATACATTACCGGGTTTGGGCAACAGAGTAAAAAAATTGCTGGACATTAAAAATGCGGCGTGTGTGAGCCATGACCTGATTTCCGGCTGTCCGGGATGGACACAGGGGATGATTGTTGCTGACGCCTACATTCGAAGTGAAACATTTAAGCGCGGGGTCGTGATCGGTGCCGACACTCTGTCCCGGATCGCTGATCAATACGACCGCGACACCATGATCTATTCGGATGGCGCAGGCGCTACGATCGTCGAAGGCGTTGAAAGTGAAGAACCCACCGGGATTTTGTCTCACAGCAGCCGTTCAGATTCCAACCCTTATATGAACCTGCTGACCTTTGGCAAGTCGTATAATCCGGATTACGATCAAAATGAATTATTCATCAAGATGGCGGGGCACAAGGTCTATGTATATGCATTGAGTTTTGTTCCGGGAGTTGTTAAAGACAGTATTGATAAGGCCGGCCTTCACTTAAGCGATATCAGGAAAGTATTGATCCATCAGGCCAATGAAAAGATGGATGAGGCTATTCTGAAAGGCGTTTTTAAGCTTTATAATGAAAAGCAAGTCCCAAAAGACCTGATGCCCATGAGCATCGATAAACTTGGAAATTCATCCACCGCAACCGTACCCACCTTGCTTGATCTGGTTGTGAAAGGCAAGATGAACGGGCAAAAAATCAATAAAGGTGACTATATTATCCTTTGCTCGGTCGGTGCCGGAATGAATGTCAATTCGATCGTATACAAGTGGTAAAAAGGCACGACTCGCTACTTCTTGCGTCTTGATACTTGTGTCTTACGACTCACTGTTACCATTGAACAGGGTCCAGACCATGTTGCTCCAGAAACGCATTGGCACGACTGAAGTGTTTGTTCCCGAAAAATCCACGGCTGGCCGAAAGAGGCGACGGATGGACGGAGGTCAGGACCAAATGACGGGCACGATCGATGAATTCGCCCTTGCGGATGGCATAGTTTCCCCAAAGGATAAAGACAACATGTTCCTTTTGCTCGTTGATTTTGTGAATCACGGCATCGGTGAAGGTTTCCCATCCTTTCCCCTGGTGCGATCCGGCCTGATGGGCACGAACGGTCAGCGTTGCATTGAGCAGCAGTACTCCTTGTTTTGCCCAGGGAGTTAAATCCCCGGCCGATGGAATGGTTTTACCGGTATCCTGTTTCAGTTCTTTAAAAATGTTCAGCAGGCTCGGGGGGAATTCAACACCATCGTTTACAGAAAAGCACAGTCCATGCGCCTGCCCCGGCCCATGATATGGATCCTGTCCCAGGATGACCACTTTTAGCCGGTCGAACGGACATTGGTCAAATGCATTGAAAATCAATTTGGCAGGAGGGTATATCCTGGATGTCCGGTATTCTTCGCGGACGAATTCCGATAGCTTTTTAAAATAATCCTTTTCAAATTCTTCCGAAAGAATGGGTTTCCAACTGGCTTCAATTTTTACGTCCATATGATGGCTTTTATTTTAATAAGCTAAGGTAATCAATCCTCAGGCTTTCCGTATAAATTTCATTGTTTTCCTTCTCTGTAATTTCTACTTTTGAGCACAGGGCAAGTAGCACAGAGCATGGAGCATGGCGACTCACGACTCGCTACTTCTTGTGTCTTGCCGCTTGTCGAATGTAACTTTGTTCAGGTAGCCGGGCACGGGTAGCCGGCGACATTTAAATTTTCAATAACGATGGAAATATTATTACTCCTGGCCGGATTGGCTGTCGGTTTCACAGTCGCTTTCCTTGTCTTTCGACTGAGAGGAAGAGACTCGGAGAATGGATTATTGGCCGCTCACGCGCAATATGAAAAGGACCTGGTCAGGCTGGAAGAAAAAACCGTCTATTTGCAAAGGGAGAAGGATCAGTTAACCGGGAGGCTTGAACGTTCGGATGCAGAGAAAGAACAACAGTTGCGAAAGCTTACGGCCGCTGAAACTGAATTGGCTAACCTTCAGGAGAAGTTGCTTACGCAGAAAAAAGAAGTGGAAGAGTTGCAAAGGAAATTCACCATTGAGTTTGAAAATGTGGCACACCGCATCCTGAGGCAAAATTCAGAGGAATTTACACTGGTAAACCAAAAAAATATCAGCGGCATTCTGGATCCGCTGCGTGAAAAGATCCGGCTATTTGAGGATAAGGTACAGGAAACATATGAAAAAGGATTGAAAGACCAGACCGATCTGAGAGCGGAACTGAAGAAACTGCAGGATTTGAACATGAAGATCAGCGACGATGCAGCCAATCTTACCAGGGCGCTTAAAGGTGATGTGAAAAAGCAGGGGAACTGGGGAGAAGTCATCCTGGAACGGATACTGGAACGTTCCGGGCTGACGGAAGGACGCGAGTATGAAAGGCAATTCAGTCTGTCGGGTGATGACGGGGCAAAATTGCAGCCCGATATCGTTATTCATTTGCCGGAACAAAAACAGATTATTGTCGATTCGAAAGTCTCGTTGGTTGCATACGAACGGCTTGTGAATGCAAGCGATGATATTTCCCGCATTCAGTTTACCAAAGATCATCTTTTGAGTATGCGGAGCCATATTAAAATGCTGAAAGAAAAGCATTACCAAGCTATTGCAGGCTTGAATACGCCTGATTTTGTGTTACTGTTCGTTCCGATAGAATCTTCATTCAGTGTAGCTGTTCAGGCTGATCAGGAGTTATTTACCTATGCGTGGGATAATAAAGTGGTTATTGTCAGTCCTTCCACTCTGCTTGCAACCCTGAGGACGATTGCTTCCATCTGGCAGCAGGAAAATCAGACCCGCAATGCGCTTGAAATTGCGCGACAGGGAGGAGCCCTGTATGATAAATTTGCCGGCTTTGTCAGTGACCTTGAAAAAATAGGCAGTAACCTGGATCAAACAAGAAAGAATTATGATGCTGCCATCGGTAAACTATACACCGGAAAGGGAAATCTGTTGCGTTCGGCAGAAAAACTGCGTGAACTGGGGGCCAGGACCAGCAAGGAACTGCCAAAACAGTTGTTGGAAGAATAGACACAAGTATCAAGTATCAAGACACAAGACTTCAGGCCGGCATTTTTTTCCTGAGCAGGTCATCTTCGGATGAAAACCCCGGAATAATTCTCATTCCCGGATGTTGCCATTCAGGATCATGACTGGAACAGATTACCGTTTTGCCGGTAGAAAGAACATAGTCGATAAAGAAATGCTTTTGCGCTCCCTCAAGCGCTGATGTGGGTTCATCAAGCAATAATACCGGGCGGTCGAGGAGCATGATCAGCGTCCAGCCAAGTTTTTGCCTGTCGCCTCCTGAAATATCGATTGTATTCTTATGAATGATTTCCGGTGGCAGGTGAACCAATTGTAATTTTTCGACTAAATTCCCGGTCGTGTACCGGATATTTTTATTGGCCGAATACCTGAAAATTTCCTGAAAGACCTCACTTACTCTTCCGTTAGGAAAATCGATATCCTGACTCAGGTAACCAATCTGGCTCCTGATGTGCTGCATATTTCCGGGTTTTACTTCAGTCTGGTTAAAACGGATGGTTCCCTGGTCAGGATCAATAAAGCCCATGATCAGCTTTAGCAGGCTTGTTTTACCGCTTCCTGACGGAGCGGTTAGAACAACTTTCTCGCCTGTTGCTATTTTCAGGTTATATTGGTCAAGTATCTGATGCTTTCCCAACTTGAGGGATATATTCTGAAACCGGATCAATTTCTTCCGTTAGCTTGCTTTCAGGCGTTGCGCATCATCCAGTTCTATCTTTGATGCAGCGTAAGCCTTTGATATTTTAATATTTTTAACTCCGTCGGTCGGACTCTCGAACATGGCATCGATCATGATGCTTTCGCAGATGGCACGGAGTCCCCTGGCGCCAAGCTTGAATTCAAGCGCTTTATCGACAATGAATTCCAATGCATCCTCCTCAAAACTCAGTTCAATGGCATCCAGTTCGAAGAGCTTGATATATTGTTTGATCAGGGAATTTCTCGGCTCTGTCAGGATGTTTCTCAAAGCCTGACGGTCAAGGGCCTGTAAATAGGCCAGAACCGGTAGCCGTCCGATAATCTCAGGGATGAGACCGTAACTTTTCAGATCCTGCGGAGAAATGTATTGCAACAGATTGGAGCGATCGATCGTTTCAATCTGCTTGTGCGCGCCATAGCCAACTACCTTGGTGTTCAAACGGTTCGCGATCTTTTTCTCGATGCCGTCGAAGGCACCACCGCAAATAAACAGGATATTCTTGGTATTGACGGGGATCATTTTTTGTTCAGGATGCTTACGGCCTCCCTGCGGGGGCACATTCACAATTGAACCTTCCAGTAATTTAAGCAGTCCCTGCTGAACGCCTTCCCCGGATACATCACGGGTAATCGAAGGATTGTCGCCTTTTCTGGCAATCTTGTCGATTTCGTCGATAAAAACAATCCCTCTTTCAGCAGCCTCCACATTGTAATCTGCAGCTTGCAGCAGGCGTGTCAGCAAACTTTCAACATCTTCTCCCACATAACCGGCTTCGGTCAGGACAGTGGCGTCCACAATGGTGAACGGCACATGAAGCATCCGGGCGATGGTGCGGGCCAGCAATGTTTTTCCGGTGCCTGTTTGTCCGACTAAAATGATATTTGATTTTTCAATCTCGGTTTCATCCTGCTGAACTTTTTGGTTCAGCCTTTTATAGTGGTTGTAAACGGCCACGGAAAGCACTTTTTTTGCCTGTTCCTGGCCGATGACATATTGATCGAGAAATTCTTTTATTTCTTTTGGTTTCAGGAGTTTTACGCCGCTGAGGTCAAATTCAGTATCTTTTCTGAATTCTTCTTCAACGATGGCATAAGCCTGTTCGATGCAACGGTCACAGATGTGACCCTCCATCCCCGCAATCAACAGGTTTACGTCTTTTTTCTCCCGTCCGCAAAACGAACACTTATCCATGGTTTTATTCTCCTTCTGCTTAGCTTTTTACAAGTATTTCGTCAATCATACCGTATGCTTTTGCTTCTTCTGAAGTCATCCAGTAGTCGCGGTCCGCATCCTTTTCAACCTGTTCATAGGTTTTTCCGGCATGTTTGGCAATAATTTCATATAGTTCCCTTTTCAGCTTCAGGATTTCCCGGGCTGTGATTTCAATATCCGATGCCTGTCCCTGGGCTCCGCCCATGGGTTGATGGATCATAACCCTGGAATGTTTCAAAGCAGAGCGTTTCCCTTTGTTTCCTGCAGTAAGTAAAACTGCTCCCATCGAAGCGGCCATCCCCGTGCAAATCGTGGCGATTTCGGGCGAAATATACTGCATGGTGTCATAAACGCCTAATCCCGCATGTACAGACCCTCCGGGAGTGTTGAAATAGATCTGGATATCTTTATTTGGGTCGGTTGATTCCAGAAACAGTAGCTGAGCCTGAATAATGTTGGCGATGTAGTCATCAATAGGCGTACCAAGGAAAATGATCCGGTCCATCATCAGCCTCGAAAACACGTCCATTGAGGCAACGTTCAACTGCCTTTCCTCGATGATGTATGGAGTCAGGCTGTTGGTGAACAGCGATTCATAACGATGCATATTCAGGCTGCTGATGCCGATATGCCTGGTAGCGTATTTGTTGAATTCCTTTTGGTCAAACATAATTGTATCCTCCTGTTTAAAAGAAAACTTTGCAGAATCCGGATGCTTTGTCTGGCGACATGTCCACAGGCGAAGCCAGTCCGGGTTCTGCAAAGTTAAAAAAATAAACTTTTGAAATAAGCATGAAATGAAAGAAGCTTATTTTTCAAGTAGTTTATTGAATTCTTCGTGCGCGATTTCCTTTTCTTCAATGGTCACTTTCGACTTGACCACTTCCAGAATCCGGTCCTCTTCTGCCTTGACATACAGTCTTTTTCGCTCATCTTCATTCTTGATCATCTGGGCCGCGTAATTTTCAAGGTGTTCATCGGGCACATTGAACATGCCGTACTGACTAAACTGCATGGCCGCAATCCGTTTCCCTTCGGCTTTTATGTCATCTTCACTGACTTCGATGTTGTTATCCTTGACCAAACGATCGCGGATGAGTTGCCAGCGCAGGTCTTTTATGAAATTAGGAAAGTCATTTTCAATCTGCTCGTCTGTTAAATCCTTATTGGTGACTTTGATCCAGCGTTTCAGGAATGCTTCAGGCAGTTCCATTTCCACTTTTTCAACCAGAGCCTCGCGGGTATCGATGGCAAATTTATAGTTGCTGGAGAAGACAAAGTTGTCTTCCAGTTCTTTTTTGATTTTATTACGGAAGTCTTCTTCTGTTTTTACATCGGTATCTTCGCCAAAAGCTTTTTTGAAGAGTTCCTCGTTGAGTTCTGCCGGTTTAAACGTCAGCACTTCACTGATTGTGAAACGAAAATCCCCTTCAACCTTTTCAGCATCTTCGTGGGACAGGTTCAGCAGGTGCCCCACTTCATGCCTGTTCTCGTAGGCTTTGATGGGATCAAGAATAAGGCTGTCTCCGGTTTTCTTACCGATTATTTCATTTTTGATGGATTCATCCTTGATCAAATCGATGGAGATAATCACCTTTTCAGCTTTAATTCCGTCCTGCAGCTCATTTCCTTCTGCATCCAACTGAACGAAATCGCCCCGCAGGAGATCTTTTTCGCCGGCTTCTTCCACCTTGACATTTTCGCCAAATCGTCCGGTATAAGCCTCAACCTGTTTGTTTACCGTATCTTCATCAACCGTAATGATATACGAGACGAACTTGTTCCGTTTGTCGAGCTTGACATCAATTTCCGGAGCCACGGCAATATCAAACACAAATTCGAAATCCACATCCTTTTCCCAGTCAATAGTGGGTTGTTTCTCTTCGTTAGGAAGCGGATCGCCTAAGATATTCAGTTTTTCGTCAACAAAATATTGTGATAAATTCTGCGATAACATCTTATTTACTTCATCGGCAATGACTGCTTTCCCATACATTTTTTTTACCAGTCCTGCCGGGACCATTCCTGGTCTGAACCCAGGCATATTTGCTTTTTTACGATAATCTTTCAGCACCTTCTCTACCGTCGGTTCGTAATCATTTTGTTCGATTTTTACTGTGACGGTGACGCTCAATGCATCGATGTTCTCTTTTGTGATATTCATAAAATCCCACTACTTAATATTGTTGTAAAAATACAGACAACCAATTGGTTGTCTCCATGTCAGAACGTGGTCTGACATCATGAAATTAATAAAAACCGCCTGCCTGAATCAGAAATTCAAGCACAGCGGCTGAGCTTTTCGTGCGGACGAAGGGACTCGAACCCCCACGCCGTGTGGCACTAGATCCTAAGTCTAGCGCGTCTACCAATTCCGCCACGCCCGCTAATCGAGGCGCAAATATAAAGCTAATTTTCAAAGTACCAAAGTATTCTTGAAACTTGATCGCTTATCGCAAGGAGAAGTTCTGTCCCAGATAAACCCGGCGCACATCTTCGTCGCCCGCCAGCTCTTCAGCAGTTCCGGCTTTCAGGATTGAACCTTCAAAAAGCAGGTATGAACGGTGTGTAATCGACAGTGTCTCATGGACATTATGGTCGGTGATCAGAACACCAATGTTTTTCTCGATGAGTTTTCTTACAATGTCCTGGATGTCTTCCACCGCGATGGGGTCGACGCCGGCAAATGGCTCATCCAGCAAGATGAACTTAGGATCTATTGCCAGTGCCCTGGCAATTTCGGTTCGCCGGCGTTCTCCGCCTGACAACTGATAGCCTTTACTTTTTCGGATATGCTGCAGTCCGAATTCATGGATCAGGGACTCCAGCTTTTCTTTTTGATAATCTTTTGTGTAGTCGGTCATTTCCAAAACGGCCTTCAGGTTGTCCTCAATGCTCAGTTTCCGGAAAACAGATGCTTCCTGGGCCAGATAACCAATTCCTTTTTTTGCCCGCTTGTAGACAGGAAGTTTTGTAATGTCTTCATCATCCAGAAAAATCCTTCCTGAAAGCGGTTGGATCAATCCCACAATCATATAAAACGAGGTCGTTTTTCCTGCACCGTTCGGTCCCAGAAGTCCAACGATCTCTCCCTGGCTCACTTCAAAGGAAACACCTTTGACAACCGTTCGTTTCCGGTATTTTTTAACAATATTTTCTGCTCGTAGTATCATTCAGGGTTAAAGATAACGCAAATTGGTTCAAAGTTCAAAATTAACAGCTAACAGCTAATAGCTTCTTCTTATATCTTATCCAGTTCTTCGTCAGCTTTTTTGGTTACTCTTTTAGAAATAACAATGCCAATTTCATACAGGAACACCAATGGGATACAAACCATGACCTGACTGAAAACATCCGGAGGAGTGATGATCGCGGAGATAATCAGCAGCACAACATAGGCATGTCTTCTGTATGTTGACATCATTTGAGGACTCAGGATCCCTACTTTGCTCAAAACGTAAACGACCACCGGCAGTTCGAAAATCACCCCGCTGGCCAGTGTAATGGATGTTACCGTATTGATGTAAGACAGAATATTGATCTGATTGGCAACAGCCGAACTGACGGAATATGATCCCAGAAAATGAACCGACAGCGGTACAATTAAATAATAACCGAAAAGCACGCCTAAAATAAAAAGAACGGACATATAAAATACCGCGCCGGTGGAATATTTTCGTTCCGTGTCATAAAGCGCCGGCCTGATAAATCGCCATATTTCAAAGATAACATAGGGAGAGGCAACGATGAGTCCGGCAATAACAGAGGTCCAGAAGTGAGTCATAAACTGACCTGACATGCTGATACTGATCACCTGAAATTCATCGGTATTGATCCTTACCGAATCCATGCCCAGATAATCGGCCAGTTTGCCGAACATCCGGTTTGTCCAGAACCCCGGCGTTTTAGGTGCCAGAATGATTTTATCAAAAATGATGTCTTTATTAATGAAAGCAATTACAGAAAAAACAACGATCGACAGGAAAGCACGAATAATATGCCACCTGAGTTCTTCCAAATGTTCGAGGAACGACATTTCCTCTTTTGTATCTTTTTTACTTTTTCTTAGTTTCATTTTCCTTTACGCTTCAGCCATTCTGGCATTGGGTTGGTGTTTATCAAAAAAAATCAGGCAAAGAGGCCGGGACAAATATAGTCAGAATTCAAAATTTTCAAGTTACTTTCGGATGAAAATAAAAATGCAGGGAAATCATTTCCAATTAAAACAGATTTTATCTATCTTAGATTTCTGGTATTCGTTACAGATCAAAAATGGCCGGATCCTGTTGCTTTGCCATCTGACGGAAGGATATAGACGGGATTGTTTTGGGATGGGATTCCGGAAGATGTGATTGAACACGTACGCGTTGCATCGGATGCTCAGAGTTATCGTATATGAAATAAGTTTTTTCGAATGAAACGAGCATGATTCGTTAATAAACAAACACGAATGGAAATTGATCATGCGAGTTCCATCCGGCAATTTTAAAACAAATAATTTCGGATGAAAAATGAGCTTGAGTTAACTGATCAGCTCCGGAAATATTTCGGATTTGACCGGTTTAAAGGTCAGCAGGAAGATGTCATAAAAAGTGTTTTGGAGGGAGAAGATTCGTTTGTGTTAATGCCTACAGGAGGTGGGAAGTCTTTATGCTATCAATTGCCGGCTATGATTATGGAAGGAACGGCCATTGTAATCTCTCCCCTCATCGCGCTGATGAAAAATCAGGTGGATTCGATTCGCAGCTTGGGAAATGATGACGGGATTGCCAATTTTCTGAATTCGTCTTTATCCCGGCAGGCGATCCAGCAGGTTAAGGAAGATGTCACCGCAGGCAAAACCAAATTGCTCTATGTTGCGCCGGAATCGTTAACCAAACAGGAGAATATTGATTTTCTGAAAAGTGTAAAAATTTCATTTTATGCCATTGATGAAGCTCACTGTATTTCTGAGTGGGGACACGATTTTCGCCCTGAATACCGGCGGATCAAGCCGATTATTCAGGAAATAGGAGAAGCACCGGTGATGGCATTGACCGCTACAGCCACTGCCAAGGTTCAGCATGATATTCAAAAGAACCTTGGAATGATCAACGCAAGAGTTTTTAAGGCCTCCTTTAACAGGCCCAATTTGTATTACGCGGTCAGGGCAAAGGTAAAACCGGAAGCTCAGATTATCCGGTTCATCAAGGAAAACGAAGGCAAATCAGGCATCATCTATTGCCTCAGCCGGAAAAAAGTAGAAGAACTGGCCGAATTGCTTCGGGTAAACGGGATCAAGGCACTGGCCTATCATGCCGGGATGGATTCGTCGACCCGGTCGGGGAATCAGGATAAGTTCCTGATGGAAGAAGTGGATGTGATCGTGGCAACGGTAGCCTTTGGGATGGGCATTGATAAACCGGATGTTCGTTTTGTGATTCATTACGATATTCCCAAAAGCCTGGAAGGGTATTACCAGGAGACGGGCCGTGCAGGCCGTGACGGAGGTGAAGGACAATGCATCGCCTTTTATTCCTATAAAGATATTCAGAAGCTGGAAAAATTCATGCAGGGTAAACCCGTGGCAGAACAGGAAATAGGACGCCAGCTTTTGCTGGATACCGCCTCCTACGCTGAATCGGCTGTTTGCAGGCGTTTTATTCTGTTGAATTATTTCGGCGAAACCCTGAGCGAACCCTGCGGTAATTGCGACAATTGCCTGAACCCCAAGGAACAGGTGGAGGCCGGCGATGAAGTCCACAGGGCAATGCTCGCTATCCGGGAAGTAAAGGAAAAGTACAAAGCCGAACATATATCCGATATTTTGACCGGTAAGATTACTTCAGCCGTGAAATCATTCCATCATGATGAACTGGATGCTTTTGGAAATGGCGATGATCACAGTGCGCGTTTCTGGAATGCTGTTTTTCGTCAAAGTATGGTTGCCGGACTGATCACCAAGGATATTGAAAACTACGGATTGCTGAAGCTTACGGATAAGGGAAATGCGTTTATTAATCATCCCGGTTCGTTCATGCTTGTCCGCAACCACAACTACGATGAACTGGAGGAAGAAGCAAATCTGATCGGTGCTCCTGCCGGGGGTGCAGCGGGAGACCCGGAGCTGTTTGAAATGCTGAAGGACCTCCGGAAATCAGTTGCAAAAAAACATAAACTGCCGCCGTTTGTCATTTTTCAGGATCCTTCCCTGTCCGATATGTCCATCCAGTATCCGGTGACGATCGAGGAACTGAAGAACATTCAGGGAGTGGGCGACGGGAAGGCCAAACGTTATGGCGCTGACTTCGTCGAACTGATCAAGGCCTATGTTGAGGATAATGACATTGAAAGGGCTCAGGATATGGTCGTCAAAAGTGTCGCGAATAAATCGAAGATGAAAGTGTCGATTATTCACAGTATCGACCGGAAAATTTCGCTGGAAGACATTGCTGACTCAAAGGGCATCGAGATGCGCGAACTGATTTCAGAAATAGAAGCGATCGTCAATTCCGGGACCAGGATCAATATCGATTATTATATCGATGAGGTCATGGATGAAGATCATCAGGAGGAAGTCTACGACTATTTTCATGAAGCGGAAGACGATTCGATCGAACTGGCGCTGAAGGAACTGGGAGAGGATGAATATTCTGAAGAGGACGTCCGGTTAATGCGGATCAAATTTATTTCCGATCTGGGGAATTAAAAATAAAGGCTGGTCAGTGTGATCAGCCTTCATTTTTTTTATCTTGTTCTTCCGGGATAAACCTTCAGGGCTTCTTCCAGTATCCGGAGCGCTTTTCCTAAATCTTTTTTCTTTAATACATAGGCAATCCGGACTTCATCCTTGCCATAACCCGGCGTGGTATAAAAGCCGGAAGCCGGAGCCAGGAAAATGGTTTCATTCTGATATTCAAAATCGGAAAGCAACCACGCGCAAAACTGATCGGCATCATCAACAGGAAGCCGGGCCAACGTATAGAAGGCTCCCATGGGGATGGGAGAATAAACACCTTCAATGCGGTTCAACCCGTCGATCAGGTATTTTCTCCGTTCAACGTATTCATTATAAGAATCGAGCAGGTATTCTTCATTGTCTTCCAGCGACGCTTCCGCGGCGATCTGACCGATCAACGGCGGACTTAGCCGGGCCTGGCAAAACTTCATCACCGTGCGCCTCACTTCCGGATCTTTGGTGATCAGCGCTCCGATGCGGATCCCGCATTCGCTGTAACGTTTGGATACCGAATCGATCAGGATCACATTCTTTTCAATTCCTTCCAGGTGAAACGCTGAAATGTAAGGCGCTCCGGTATAACAGAACTCACGGTAAACCTCATCCGAAAACAGGAAAAGATCGTATTTTTTGACCAGATCACGAATGGCGTTCATTTCGGAATGCGTATAGAGATAACCCGTCGGATTATTGGGGTTACAAATCATGATCCCCTTCGTTTTCGGTGTGATCAGCTTCTCGAATTCTTCCATGGGCGGCAAGCTGAATCCTTCGTCAATCCTGGCTGGGATCGATTTGATGACTGCCCCCGCAACAATGGCGAATGCTTCATAGTTGGCATAAGCCGGCTCCGGTACAATGATCTCATCACCGGGATCCAGACACGACATGAATGCAAAAGTAACCGCCTCGCTGCCACCCGTGGTCACGATGATATCTTCGACCTGTACGTCAATTTTAAACTTTTGATAATATTTTACCAGCTTCTGACGCAAAGACAAAATTCCTTCACTGGGACTGTATTCCAGAATTTTTCTGTCAATATTCCTGATCGCATCAAGCGCTTTTTGAGGAGTTGGCAGATCGGGCTGACCAATGTTTAAATGATAAACCTTGCGGCCCATCTCCTTGGCTTTGTTGGCCAAGGGAACTAATTTCCTGATCGGTGAATCAGGCATCTTGTTTCCCCGAATGGATGTGGTTGGCATTTTTTAAAAAAATATATTTCCGGGCGCCAAAGATACAACTTACAATTCTATATTAATACAACTTCTCCATTTAAAAATTGTCATTGGATGCATCAAAAGTGCGAGAGAATGAAAGTTTTGCTTTTACACTGCCGGATGAAAACCTCGTTCCCTGTTTTTTCTGGATTAAAATCATGTTTTGGAATCCTGTTTATTCTAACTTTGACCCCTGTTCCATAAAAACAGATGATATGATAATTGGAGTACCTAAAGAAATTAAGAATAATGAGAACCGGGTTGCTTTAACCCCGGCAGGAGCTGCTGAGTTAACCAAAGCCGGTCACGAGGTTTTTGTACAGGCGGGAGCCGGGACGGGAAGCGGATTTGCTGACGCAGACTACCTCATCGCAGGAGCGAAAATGCTTCCTTCGCTGGAGTCGGCTTATGACAAGGCGGAAATGATCATGAAGGTAAAAGAACCGGTTATGCCGGAATATTCGCTTATTAAAAAGGGTCAGATCCTGTTCACTTATTTTCATTTTGCTTCATCAGAGGAACTGACCCGTGCGATGATCAGCAGTGGTGCTGTGTGTATTGCATACGAAACGGTTGAACTGGCCGACCGTTCGCTTCCGTTGCTTATTCCGATGTCGGAAGTGGCCGGGCGGATGGCTGTACAGGAAGGCGCCAAATACCTGGAAAAACCTTTTGGCGGATATGGTGTGCTGCTGGGTGGTGTACCCGGAGTCCCTCCTGCAAAAGTATTGATCATCGGCGCCGGAATTGTGGGAACAGAAGCGGCTAAAGTCGCCGGCGGCATGGGCGCTGATGTAACCGTTATGGACGTCAGCATGAAACGTTTGCGTTATCTGGATGATATCATGCCTGCCAACGTGAAAACCATGATGAGCAGTGCTTTTTATCTTCGTGAAATGGTGAAGACCCACGATCTGATCATTGGCGCGGTCCTCATACCCGGAACCAAAGCCCCCAAACTGGTAACCCGTGAAATGGTTTCGACAATGCGCCCGGGAACGGTCATGGTCGATGTAGCTGTTGATCAGGGAGGATGCTTCGAAACTACGAAGGCAACAACCCACGATCATCCCACTTTTGTGGTTGACGAAGTGATCCATTATTGCGTGGCGAATATGCCTGGGGCTGTCCCCCGTACATCAACAATGGCCCTGACCAATGCAACGCTGCCATTTGCGCTTGAAATTGCGGGGAAAGGATGGAGACAAGCCTGTAATGAAAGCGAAGCTTTGAAAAAAGGATTGAATATTGTCTCCGGGAAGGTCGTTTACAAGGGTGTTGCTGAAGCCTGGGGATTACCTGAAACGTTTGTTGACTCGGTTTTCTGATTCGGTTCTGTGTCTCGTTTTCAATAAAATGTTTTAATTTTGCAGGCCAATTACACAATGAAGGGATATATGGAATTTTGGATTGCCATATATTCTGATGTGATCGTGTAATTGATTTTTCAAAATTTGAATTTTTTTAAAACGATAAGATGGACATTCCCAGTAAGTACGACCCGAGAGAAGTTGAAGACAAATGGTACCGGTATTGGATGAAGAATGGTTTTTTCCGTTCCGTCCCTGATGAACGTGAACCTTATACCATTGTCATTCCTCCTCCGAATGTGACCGGTGTTCTTCATATGGGGCATATGCTTAATAATACGATCCAGGATATTCTAACCCGCCGGGCCCGGATGCTTGGAAAGAATGCCTGCTGGGTTCCCGGCACCGACCATGCTTCAATTGCAACGGAAGCCAAAGTGGTTGCTAAGCTAAAAGCAGAAGGTCTTACGAAAGCCGATCTGACCCGGGACGAGTTTTTAAAACATGCCTGGGACTGGACGCATAAACATGGCGGCATTATTCTTGAGCAACTCAAAAAACTGGGTGCATCGTGCGACTGGGACCGTACCTGTTTTACGATGGATGAGCCGCGCAGTGAATCGGTGATCCGGGTATTTGTCGATTTGCACAACAAAGGGCTGATTTACCGGGGTGTACGTATGGTGAACTGGGATCCTGCTGCAAAAACAGCCCTTTCTGACGAAGAAGTGATTTATAAAGAAGTGCAGTCGAAGCTTTATTACCTGAAATACCGGATCGAAGGCAGCTCCAATGAATTTGTTACCATCGCCACTACCCGGCCCGAGACAATTCTTGGTGATACAGCGGTCTGTGTTAATCCGAATGATCAGCGGTTTGGTCATCTGAAGGGGAAGCGGGTGCTTGTACCGCTGCTGAACCGGTCGATCCCAATTATTGCCGATGAATATGTCGATATGGAATTCGGTACCGGATGCCTGAAGATTACGCCTGCTCATGATGTAAATGATTATGAGATCGGTCTCCGGTTCAACCTGCCGGTTATTGACATCTTCAATGATGATGGCACCATGAGCGAGAAAGCCGTCCTGTTTGTTGGGGAAGACCGTTTTACTGTAAGGGATCGGATTATCCCGGAGCTTGAGAAGGCAGGGCATATCGATAAGATAGAAGATTACACGAATAAAATCGGCTATTCCGAAAGGACCGATGCCGTGATTGAGCCCAAGTTATCGGCTCAATGGTTCCTGAAGATGGTCGACCTCGTCAGGCCGGCGCTGGAAAATGTCATGAACGATACCATCGTTTTTTATCCGGCCAAGTTTAAGAACAGTTACCGGCACTGGATGGAAAATATTAAGGACTGGTGCATCAGCCGGCAGTTGTGGTGGGGGCATCGGATCCCGGTGTACTACCTGCCCGATGGTTCGTTTGTTGTTGCGCATAGTCCGGAACAGGCGCTTGAACTGGCTCAGAAAAAGTCGGAAGGTTTGTCTATGTCCGACTTGCGGCAGGAAGAAGATGTACTCGATACCTGGTTCTCGAGCTGGCTGTGGCCCATTTCTGTTTTTGACGGTATCAGAAAACCTGAAAATAAAGAGATACAATACTATTATCCGACCAACGACCTGGTCACGGCCCCGGATATTATCTTTTTCTGGGTGGCCCGGATGATCATGACGGGCTACGAATACAGGGATGGTTATCCTTTTAAAAATGTTTATTTTACCGGAATGGTGCGCGACAAGCTGCGTCGTAAAATGTCAAAATCACTGGGTAATTCGCCCGATCCGCTCGATCTGATCGCCAATTACGGCGCCGATGGTGTACGCGTTGGGATGTTGCTTTGTTCTCCTGCCGGCGGAGACCTGCTTTTTGATGAGAGCCTTCCTCAGCAGGGTGCAGGTTTTGCTACCAAGATCTGGAACTCGTTCCGTTTGATCAACGGGTGGCAGGTTGATCATTCCCTTCCTCAACCTGAACATTCCCGTCAGGCCATAGAATGGTTCCAGAGCAAGTTCAACACTGTTTTGGAACAGACCAACGATCATTTCGATAAGTTCAGGATATCAGATGCGTTGATGAGCGTATACACCACTGTTCGCGATGAGTTTTCCGGCTGGTTGCTGGAAATCGTTAAGCCGGCATATATGCAGCCTGTTGATGCAAAAACTTATCACGAACTGATTGACCTGTTTGATGCAGTACTCCGCTTTATCCATCCGTTTATGCCCTTTGTGAGCGAGGAGATCTGGCAGTTGCTGAAGGAACGCAAAGCCGGCGAAAGCATCATGATCAGTCGCTGGCCGGAACCGGGAGCCTGTGACGAAACACTTATTCAAGGGTTTGAAAATGTGAAGGAGACCATTGCAGGTGTCCGGAACATCCGCACAGCCAACAATATCCCCAATAAGGACTCATTGGAACTGGCCGTTATGCCTGGTGATAAAGGATACGATAATGAGTTTGATCCCAGTCTGGGCAAACTGGGCAATTTCTCTTCGCTCCGTCAGGTTGATCAGGAGGTGCCCGGGGCAGTTTCATTCCGGGTGAAATCGACTACTTTTTTTATTCCTCTGGGGGAACTGGTGAATGTGGAAGAGGAACTGAAAAAGCTGAATGCAGAACTGGTTTATGCCAAAGGTTTCCTGGATTCGGTCATGAAAAAACTAAGCAATGAGCGTTTTGTCAGCAACGCCCCGGAAGCTGTTGTAGCAACCGAGCAGGCAAAAAAAGCTGACGCGGAAGCAAAGATAAAGGTGCTCGAAGAGCAAATCGCGCGGCTGGCTGCGGGTAGTGAGTAATGAGTCGTGCGACAGAAGAAGCTGTCAGCTTTTAGTAAGAGAACTTCGAACTGAGATAGCAAACATTAATCTGTAACTTGTAACCATTTTTAATCATGTCTTTAATCAAATCAATATCCGGTATACGCGGAACTATCGGTGGTGTTCCCGGTGAGGGTTTATCTCCGCTCGATGTAGTGAAATTCACATCTGCCTATGCCTGGTGGTTAAAAACCAGCGTACCGGCTAAAAGGCTAAAGGTTGTCGTTGGCCGCGATGCCCGTATCTCGGGAGAAATGGTTAATGCGCTGGTGTGTGCTACACTGTCGGGAATGGGTTGTGATGTGGTGAACATCGGACTAGCCACCACGCCGACAACCGAGATCGCCGTCACGGGTGAGAATGCCGATGGCGGGATTATCCTCACGGCAAGTCATAATCCCAGGCAATGGAATGCATTGAAACTCCTGAACGGGAATGGCGAATTTCTTTCGGCAAAGGATGGGGAACTGGTTCTGCGCTATGCTGATCAGGGAGAATTCGTATTTGCCCCTGTTGATGAATTAGGAAAAATCACGGCAAAAGATTATACAGGAGAGCATATCAGGCAGGTGATCGATTTGCCTTTGGTCGATGTTGAGGCGATCCGGGCGGCCGGCTTTTCCGTTGCTTTTGACGCGGTGAATTCGGTTGGCGGAATTGTACTCCCCCAGCTGCTTCAATTGCTTGGGGTGAAACGGATCGTTCCCATCAATGATGAACCGAACGGCGAATTTGCCCATACGCCTGAGCCGCTTCCTGAAAATTTAACAGAAACATGCAGTCTGGTCAGGGAAAAGTCAGTCGACGTGTGCTTTGTTGTTGATCCGGATGTAGACCGGTTGTCAGTTATCAATGAAGATGGCTCCATGTTTAATGAAGAATATACCCTGGTTGCCGTCGCCGACTATATCCTGTCAAAGACTCCGGGAAATACGGTTTCGAATATGTCCTCAAGCGGCGCATTGCGCGTAATTACTGAAAAACATGGTTGCTCTTACGCTGCTTCAGCCGTTGGCGAGGTGAATGTGGTTGAAAAAATGAAGGAGACCAACGCGGTGATCGGAGGCGAAGGGAACGGCGGGGTGATTTATCCCGAATTGCATTATGGACGGGATGCCCTTGTTGGTATTGCCTTGTTCCTGACCCACCTTGCACGGTCAGGCAAAAAATGCTCGGAATTGCGAAAAACATATCCTGATTTTTTTATTTCAAAAAATAAAATTGAACTGACCCCTGAGGTTGACGCAGATCAGGTACTCGATCGAATAAAGAACCGTTATATTCATGAAAAGGTCAGTACCATCGACGGGGTTAAGATTGATTTTGAGGGAGAATGGGTCCATTTGCGAAAGTCCAATACGGAACCAATTATCCGGATTTATTCTGAGTCGGGTACCATGGAAAAGGCCAGGCATTTGGCAGAAAAAATCATAAAAGAGATTAAAAAACAATTATAACGATTAAAATCCGGTCCTCAGCCGGATTTTTTGCATGATAATTGCATATATAAACAGAATTATTCGTCTGCCTCAATGACTTGCGGCATTCAATGATTTGTTAAACTTTGTCAAAATTTATCGTAAAATAAAGATTATTGCTTTCTAAACATTTATCTTTACGTTCAATCAACAAACCGCTAAATCGAGCATGATTTTATGAAAAACCGAAAAAGACTTATCATTATTGTTTCCGTTCCTCTTCTTATGCTCATTTTTATTCTTGTTTTCAGAACAAACAAAGATGAGTATGTTTTGATTACAACAAATGTACAGAGGGGAAAATTTGATGTTCAGGTATTTTCGTCCGGTCAAATCGAATCTGAAAACAAGACGAATATTCCGGTTCCGGAAAAGTTAGGTGACCGGAGTTTAAGGATATGGGGACTGAAGATCACCGAATTGGTCGAGGAAGGAACGTATGTCGATTCAGGTGACTTTGTCGCGAGGCTTGATCCTGAAGCTGTTCAGGAGCAAATCAAAGGCGTCCAGGACGAGTTGGATAAGGCACTGTCCGATCTGCAGGATGCCAGGATCGACTCGAACCTCAATTTGTCCAATCAACGGGATATGATAACCAATGCTTCTCTTGACATGGAAGAGAAAAAGATCATCATGAAGGAATCAGTTTATGAATCTCCATCCATTCAGAAGAAGGCGGAAATGGATTATGATAAGGCCGTTCGAAAACAGGAGCAGGAAAAGAAAGCCTATGTTCTGAAGAAGAAACAGGAGGAGAATAAGGTAGAAAGGCAAAACATTAATTACCGCCAATTGAATGAACGGTATGAAGGACTCAACGGGCTTTATCAGTCGCTGACCATCACTTCTCCCAAAGCGGGTATTGTTACGTATATTAAGAATCCATGGGGGATCACAAAAGTTGGTTCAGAAGTTTCAGGCAACGGAGCAGTTGCGACCATACCCGATATGGGAAATCTGATATCCCGTACGTTTATAAATGAAATCGATATTTCCAAAGTCAGGGAAGGACAACAGGTAAACGTTGGAATTGACGCATTCCCGGAAAAGAAAATGAATGGGGAAGTGATTGCAATAGCCAATATTGGTCAGTCGATGCCCAACAGCGATGCCAAAGTCTTTGAGGTTAAAATCAAAGTTTTTGGTGAAGACCCTGATCTTAAGCCCGCCATGACAACCAGTAATATTATTTACACGAACACTTATGCGGATACTTTATTTATCCCGGTGGATGCTGTATTTGAAAACGACAGCATGCAGTTTGTCTACCTTCAGAAGGGAAAGATCACCAGACAAATTGTAAAACTTTCAGAAGCCAATGAGAATTTTGTCATTGTCTCCGGAGGATTGCAGGAAGGGGACCAGCTTTGCCTGAATGAACCGGATCATCCTGAAGAAATACCATTTGAAGGAATGGATATTTATGCGGAGATCAAAAAGGAAAAAGAAGAGAAGGAAAAGAAAGCAGAGCAGGAGAGGCAGGATGCCCTGATAAAAAGGAATCCGGTGACTCCTGTTGCTTCGGGCATGGTGGTTAATCCTGTTTCCAGGTAAAAGTCACAGAAATGATCCTGCAAAATTACATACATGACATTGTCATTGCAATGGAAGCCATTGTTGACAATAAGGTAAAATCGTTGCTGACCGCGCTTGGAATCATTTTTGGCGTAGCTGCAGTTATCAGTATGATGGCCATCGGCAACGGAGCCGAGCATGAAATCCTGGAACAGATTAAAATGGTGGGAGTCAACAATATCATCGTCACCCCATCAGAACATGTTGTTGGTGACAACGGGAAAAAGAAGACGGATGAAGAAGGGGGAGTGACGAAATTCTCCAGAGGCTTAACCCTCCTGGATGCAGAAGCAATTCGTGGAGTAATTCCAACGGTTGAGAAGGTTTGCCCGGTTGTATCGTTCAATTATTCAGCTATTGTTGACGGGAAAAGTAAGCCAATCGTGCTGGAGGGTACGAATGAAAGTTATTTCGAACTGTTCAATATTAAAATGCAACAGGGAGATATTTTTAATGATTTTCAGAATAAGACTGGTCAGCCGGTTTGTGTAATTGGGGATAACATCCGGAATGTATTTTTTAATCAGGATAATCCTGTTGGCAAACACATTAAATGCGGGAAAATCTGGCTTAAAATAATCGGAGTGGCCGAACGTCGCGATTTTACTGCATCAGCATCCGATGAAATGGGTATCAGCAGTTCCGATAACAAGATCTTTGTTCCTGTCCAGACGGTATTGCTGCGGTTTAAAAACAGGGCGCTGATTCGTGGTGACGAAGTTGAAAAAGTCAATGCAAACAAAGGGAACAATAATGGGAATGTTGTCATTATTGGTGGCATGGAAATGAGTGAAGATGAAATGGATGATGATCCGGATATTAATCAGCTCAGTAAAATCATTATCCAGGTAAAGGAGACGGAACAACTGGGAGCTACCGCCAACGTTGTCAAGAAGATGCTGCTTCGCCGCCATTCGGAATTGTACGACTTTGAGGTGACTATTCCTGAACTTCTTTTAAAGCAGCAGCAACGGACCAAGAATATCTTCAATATTGTTTTGGGTGCTATCGCCGGCATATCCCTGATCGTTGGGGGGATCGGCATTATGAATATCATGCTGGCCTCCGTATTGGAGCGCATCCGGGAAATCGGGCTTCGACAGGCCATCGGCGCTTCCCGGAAAGATATTATTGTCCAGTTTTTAGCAGAATCAACGCTGATCAGTGTAACCGGAGGAATTATCGGGATCATTTTTGGAATCGCATTATCCAAAGCGATTACCATGATCTTTGATATCAAGACCATTGTGTCATTTTTTAGTATCCTGATCGCTTTTGGTGTATCGGCTGTTGTCGGGATCTCATTTGGATACCTTCCCGCAAAACAGGCTGCGGAGGAAGATCCGGTGGAATCGCTCAGGCAGTAAGAAGCTACCCCTGAGATCATTTAACCATTTAACATTTTGACCATCTAACTTTTCCTTATGAAGCAGATTTACTTTTTTACAATCGCTTTTTTTATATCAGTCAGCGCTTTTTCACAGCAGGATTCAATCCGGCTTACACTTGACCAGGTGATTGAACTGGCGTCCCAAAATTCGATTGATGCCTTTCAGATTAAAAACATGTACCGGGCAAGTTATTGGGAATACCGGTATTATAAAGCTGACCGGTTGCCATCACTGACACTGGAAGCGACTGCGCTCGATTTTAATCACTACCGCTCAAAAGAGTATAACTTTGATACCAATGAAGAGGAGTACGTACAAAGGGAGTATCTGAACTCCAACTTCAATCTTTCGCTGAATCAGAATGTTGCCTTTACCGGAGGCAGCCTCTTCCTACAATCGGAGCTTGGCATGGTTAAAAACCTGGGGAACAGCCAGAATGATTCGTACCAGAGTACACCGATCAGTATCGGTTATCAGCAGAGTCTGAATGGCTATAATGCTTTAAAGTGGCAGGCCCGGATAGAGCCTGTAAAGTATGAGAGGGCAAAAAAGGAACTGATCGAATCGAGGGAGGCCCTCTCGATCAAAGCTGTTGATAAGTTTTTCAATCTCGCGGGTGCACAGATCCAGTTGAATATAGCCGAAAATAACCTGTCCAGTGCAGATACGCTGTACCGGATCGGGAAAGGACGTTTCCAGGTCGGTACCGTTACCCAGGATGAATTACTGAATCTGGAGCTGAACCTGCTGAAAGCAAAACAGGCATTAAATGTTTCCCGTTCTGAAGTGAACCGGGCACAGGCTGATTTAAATTCATTCCTGTCGCTGGATAAAAATACGGCCATCAGATGTATTGTCCCTTCCGAAATACCAGACCTGCAGGTTAGTGCCGGCGAAGCAATTAATAAGGCAATGGAAAATAATCCGATCATTCTGGAGCATCAGCAGCAGTTGATGGAACAGGACCAGACGGTAGCGAGGGCCCGGGCAGAGGCGGGATTCAACACCAGTATATTTGCCTTATACGGTCTTGATCAATCCTCCAACGAATTTTCTGAAGTATATCAGGATCCGGGAAACAGCCAGCGGCTTCGTTTGGGGCTCAGCATTCCGATCGTTGACTGGGGGCGCCGAAAGGGACGTTACCAAATGGCGCAATATAACCGGGAGGTGGCCAAAGCATCCATCGAACAGGATAAAATCGATTTTGAACAACAACTGATGCAGGATGTGGTGGAGTTTAACCTTCAGGCAGAACAGGTTAAAACATCGGGACTTGCAGATACGGTAGCCCGGAAAGGTTATGAAGTGACCCTGCAGCGGTTTATGATCGGCAAAGTGGACGTTGTGAAACTGGATATTGCACGGAATGATCTGGAGGGAGCCCGGCTTTCCTATATTAATACGGTACGCAATTACTGGAATTATTATTATTCATTAAGAAGAAAAACCTTGTTCGATTTCATTACGCGGAAGACCTTATCTGTTGAATATGATAAATTACTGGAGAAATAAGTTTTAAAGAACAACCAACATGAAGCGGCTCATAAAAAAACTAAATAAACGGACAAGGATCGTCATCGCAGGACTTGGTGTCATTTTAATTTCGGTTGCAGTGATTCTGATGGCCGGGGGCGGAGATGTCGCAGGAAAATCGCAGGTCATTGAACTGGGCGATCTTCAGGCAGTGGTGTCGGGCAGAGGAGAGATTAACGGCGAGAAATCAATTAAGATTGAATTGAATTCAGCTTTACAGGATTATGAACTGCGAGTATGGGGCTTCAAGATCATGGATTTAATTCAGGAAGGGAAAAAGGTAAGTAAAGGCGACTTCATTGCTCAGCTTGATCAAAGTGAGCTGATGAATAATATGAGGCAGCGAATGACTGAAAAGGAGAAATTTGATGCTGATCTGAAAAATGCCGTGATTGACAGTACTGTCAATTTAACGGCAAAGAGGGAAGACATTGCCAATGCCCTGCTTGATTTGCAGTACAAACAAATTGATCTGGATATGTCGAAGTACGAATCAGGAGCTCAGCAGCGGAAGGCACAAATGGAGTATCAAAAAACACAGATTGCATTGGATAAAAAGAAACGCGATTATGTCCTGGAACAAAACAGGCTGAAAGTCAGGATCCGGCGATATCAGGAAAATGGACAGAACCTTCAAAATATGATTAATAAATTTCAAAAAGCAATCTCCTTTACCCGGATTTCTTCTCCAGGAGAAGGCATTGTCATGATCGATAAGGATTTTTTGGGAAAAAAGCTGACGAAAGACAGCCGGATCAGTACGTGGATGCCCACAATTGCCATGCTGCCCGATATGTCGTCTGTGATTGTCCGGACTTACATTAAGGAGATCGATATTACTAAGATTAATTTGAATGATTCTGTTCGGATTACGGTTGACGCCCTGCCTGACAAGACCCTGTCGGGGAAGGTGTATAAAATTGCCAATATGGGTGAAACCAAAAGCGGTTTTGATATGAATGTGTTTGAGGTCGTCATTCGTCTTGATCGTACTGATCCGGATCTGAAACCCGGCATGACCTGCAATGCCGACATCGTGGTCAGTAATCACAGACAGGTCTTGCTGGCCCCGCTGAAGTCGATTTTCAAAGAAAACAAGACCAGCTTTGTATATGTCCGGACAGGAAGCAGCATCTCCAGAAAAGATGTGGAGCTCGGTGATGAAGATGACCGGCATGTGGTTGTGCGAAAGGGCCTTGAAAAGGGTGACCGCGTGCTGTTGTACGAACCCGGGAAACGCAGCTCCGGTTATTAAATTGTTAACGCAATTGATTCCGGATATGCTATTTCAACCAGTCGACAAAATACCGTTATCTTTGTTGTTTTAGTAAACACGCTTAATAAAAAACAGATAATTATGAAGGTAACAGTAGTTGGTGCCGGAAATGTTGGCGCTACTTGTGCCCAGATCGTGGCAGAAAAAAATATCGTTCAGCAAGTTGTTTTGATCGATATCAAAGAAGGCTTATCCGAGGGAAAGTCTTTGGACTTGTGGCAAACTGCACCTATTAATGAATACGATACCCGTATTACGGGTTCTACAAACGATTATTCAAAAACAGCCGGATCGGAAGTGGTCGTTATTACATCAGGTCTGCCCCGTAAGCCGGGAATGAGCCGTGACGATTTGATTTCGATCAATGCCGGTATTGTGAAAAGTGTTACCGAGAATGTGATCAAATATTCGCCTGATGCCAAGATCATTGTTGTCTCGAACCCATTGGATGTGATGACTTATGCTGCTTACGTGACATCAAAATTCCCAAAAAATCGGGTCATGGGTATGGCCGGCGTACTGGACACTGCCCGTTACCGGGCATTCCTGGCAGAAGCATTGAATGTATCACCCCGTGATATTCAGGCTTTACTGATGGGTGGTCACGGCGATACCATGGTGCCGCTGCCCCGTTACACAACCGTTGCCGGCATTCCTGTTACGGAATTGATTGATGAGGAAAAACTCAACGCAATTATTGACAGAACGAAAAAAGGCGGTGGAGAACTGGTTAACCTGATGGGTACTTCAGCCTGGTACGCTCCTGGGTCTGCAGCCGCTCAGATGGTTGAAGCGATCGTGATGGATCAGAAGAGGATTTTCCCTTGTTGCATAAAACTGGAAGGCGAGTACGGACTGAACGACATTTTCGTCGGTGTTCCGGTTAAGCTGGGTAAAGATGGTGTTGAAGAAGTGATCGAAATCAAATTGAATGATGAGGAAAAGAAACTTCTGACTGAATCCGCCCAATCCGTCAAAAGCGTAATGGACGTCCTCGATGGGATGAACATTCTCTGAAAGCAGGTCTGAAAGATCAAAAATATTCAGTTATCTTTATTGCCCCGGCATTCGTACCGGGGCGTTTTTTTTAACAGGAAACTGTCAAATTGTAATAGCGTTTATTATTTTTACTCACGACTCGCTACTCGTGACTCATGACTTCTTTAATCATTAATTGCAAATCTGAAATTTTTATGATCATACTTCCTTTGGAATTAATCGAGTTGGAGGAGAATAATTTTCACCTGGTACTGAAAGGGAAACTGGGGAATGGAAAGGGAATATACTGGATTGTTGATACAGGAGCTTCCAAAACAGTTTTTGACAGTAATCTGGAGGACGGTTACAAGCTCATTAAGGAGAGTGATCATGAGCAGTATCAAAGTGCGGGTATCAGTGTTGGGATGGTTGAAACAAGGGTTGGCAGCATTGAAAAGATGAAACTTGGAAAACTAAAAATAAGAAATCTCAAAGTAGCGCTGATCGATTTATCACATGTGAATGATATCTACAGGAAATACCGGGATATTCAGATCGCCGGACTGCTTGGCAGTGATGTCATGAAAGCGTATGGCTGCCAGATCGACTTCCAGTCGGCCACAATTACTTTCCGGAAGAAGAAAATAAATGGATAAATGGTATGAGCATCCAACCAGATAACCATTTTCTTTTTTATATTTGCGTCCTGTTTTAGGGATGAACTTTAGAAAATACATATCAAAAAAAATAGTATTGCGAAGCCTGATGGTGTTGGCTGTTGTGCTTTCAGCCATTTTATTTGATGCCGTGCATGAAGGCTCAGCGAAACTGGTTGACGAAACGCATCAACGTTCGGAATCACAGTTTCAGCACAGCAGTCATGTGTTTTTTTACAATCAGGTCAGCCATTTTAAAATAAGAAAAGGAGCCGACAGGCTTTTTTCATGTTTGCTGTTTGCCGGCGCTCAAAATGAATTCCTTACCAAATATCATAATTGCCGGACCTTTCATGTATTGAAAGCTGAGTCTTTGCAAAACCGCCTTCCGGTTAACCGCATCACTCATTTTATGGAGTTTAATGTTTGGCATCACGGCAGTTCCGACGATGACTGTGCTGCTGCATAAACTTCCCTGAAGCATATCTGGTATGCTCTTTCCCGATGAAACGAACATGTTGTTTTAAAACATCCAAAAGGATTATACTGATTTTCAGCAACATAGAGTTTAAGGCGACCATTTAAAAGCAAATTATTACAGGTAGAATTTTTTTCAAAAACTAAAACGATCATAAACTTAAATTTTTTGGTAACATGCAAAACAAAGGACTAATTCGGGCTTTTGCTATTTTGTTGGCATTGGTTTGCGCATACCAGTTGACCTTTACTTTTAAGGCAAGGCAGGTGGAAAAGCATGCGGTTGAATACGCCAATGGTGATAAAGCAAAGGAACTGTCTTATCTCGATTCGATGTCGGGAGAAACAGTGTATAATTTTTTAGGATTAAAAAAGTACACCTACAAGGATGTCAAGGCTCTTGAAATGAACCTGGGATTGGACCTGAAAGGTGGTATGAACGTTACCCTGGAGGTGTCAGTTGTCGACCTGATCCGTTCCCTGTCGAATTACAGCACCGATTCAACGTTCAACGCTGCGCTGAACCGCGCCAAACAGTTGCAACGGGGAAGTCAGGACGATTTCGTAACGCTGTTTGGCAGGGCCTTCGAACAGGTTGACCCCAATGCCAGCCTTGCTGCAATTTTTAACACCCTTGAGCTGAAGGAGAAAGTTAAGTTTAACTCGACGAACGCTCAGGTACTGGACGTGATCCGGGAGGAAACCGATGCTGCCATCGACAATGCCTTTAATGTGATCCGTACCCGTATTGACCGGTTTGGGGTGGCCCAGCCGAATATTCAACCCCTGCAAACGCGGGGACGGATTTTGGTGGAACTTCCGGGTATTGATGACCCCATGCGTGTCCGTAAACTGTTACAAGGTACAGCTACTCTGGAGTTTTGGGAAACCTATGAGAATAATGAAGTCTATCAGGTACTGATGCAGGCCAATGAAAAGCTGCAGGGAGTGCTTGGTCAGAAAGCGGTGACCATCGTCGATACCACAGCAGTAGCGCAACCTGCAGATTCAACTAAAGTTGATGACAATTCGTTGCTTTCGGAATTGGAGGGAGCGAAGACCGATTCTGCCGGCGTCGACAATCTGGAAAACTTCAAAAAGTCCAATCCCCTTTTCGCTGTATTGACTCCAAGCGTCACGCCGCAAGGACAGTTATATCCTGGTCCGGTTGTGGGAACAGCGCTTTATACCGATACTGCTACCGTGAACAAATATCTGGGTATGCCTCAGGTTAAGTCGGTTATTCCCCGCAACATGGCCTTTAAATGGACATCGAAAGCCATCGACGAGGATGGGAAATATTTCCGTTTGATCGCCATTAAGGTAACCAGCCGTGACGGACGGGCTCCTCTGACAGGAGATGTTATTACGGATGCCCGTCAGGATTATGAACAAATGGGAAGCCGTCCGGAAGTTTCCATGAGCATGAATTCGGAAGGTGCGAAAACCTGGGCGCGATTGACGAAAGATAACGTTGGCAAATCAATAGCCATTGTTCTGGATGATTATGTTCGTTCCTATCCCACGGTAAACGGTGAAATTACCGGAGGTCGTTCCAGCATTACAGGTCTGGAGACCGTTGAGGAAGCAAAGGACCTTGCCAATATTCTGAAATCGGGTAAGATGCCGGCTCCCGCCCATATTATCCAGGAAGAAGTTGTCGGACCGTCACTGGGACAGGAAGCAATTACAAGCGGTATGTGGTCGTTCGTCATTGCTTTTGCGCTTGTGCTGATTTACATGTTATTCTTCTACAGCAAAAAGGCAGGTTTGACTGCCAACCTGGCCCTGGTTGCGAACTTATTCTTTCTGATCGGTATTTTAGCATCGATCGGCGCTGTGCTGACGCTGCCGGGTATCGCCGGTATCGTGCTTACAATGGGTATGGCTGTTGATGCGAACGTACTGATTTATGAAAGGGTACAGGATGAAATCAACGGGGGCAAAGGGTTGAAGATGGCCATCACTGACGGGTTTAAAAATGCCTATTCAGCGATTATCGACGGTCAGGTTACGACCCTGCTGACCGGGTTTGTCCTTTACCTGTTTGGTTCCGGACCAATTAAGGGCTTCGCGACGACTCTGATCATCGGTATCTTTACTTCAATGTTTACCGCAATTTTCATCACCCGCCTGATCTTTGAATATCAGCTTTCTAAAAATAAGAATATCACGTTCACCGCGAAGGCAACCAAAGACTGGCTGAGAAACACCAGGATCCCGTTTTTGGCCAAGCGTAAGCTTTTCTATATGATTTCCGGAGGCTTGATCCTGATTTCCCTGATTTCCATTTTTACACGCGGATTTAATTATGGAATTGATTTCAAAGGAGGCCGCACGTATGTTGTCCGCTTTGACAAAGATGTGAAAGTGGCTGAAGTGGGAAGCACCCTGGCTGTTGTTTTCGGTGAGGCCCCCGAGGTTAAAACCTTCGGCGGAGATAATCAGGTCAAGATTACAACGGAATATAAGATCGAAGAGCTGTCAGATGATGTGGATAATGAAGTCGAAACCTTGTTGCTGGATGGCTTAAAGAAGGGTGGCTACGTCGGCAGTGACATCAGCATGCAGGAATTTGATTCCCAATACAGGCAAAGCTCACAGAAGGTTGGGCCAACGATTTCGGATGATATCAAGAAGGATGCCCTGATCGCGGTTATCTTCTCCCTGATCATCATTTTCCTGTACATCCTGCTTCGCTTCCGCAACTGGCAGTATGGCATGGGGGCTATAATCGCTTTGGCGCACGATACGACGATCGTGCTGGGTATCTTCTCCTTGTTTTACGGGATCCTTCCGTTTTCACTGGAAATTGACCAGGCATTTATTGCCGCGATCCTGACGGTGATCGGGTATTCCATTAATGACACGGTGATTGTGTACGACCGTATCCGCGAATACCTGCATATTCATCCGAAACGGAGTAAGGAGCAGAATATGAACGAAGCAATGAATTCAACGTTAAGGCGTACTTTCAGTACTTCGCTTTCTACCCTGGTGGTCCTTTTTGCCATATTCCTTTTCGGCGGAACATCCATTCAGGGCTTTACCTTTGCGTTGCTTGTGGGTATCCTGGTCGGAACATATTCTTCCGTCTTCATCGCGACCCCAATCGTGTTTGATACGCAAAACAGGGTTGCCAAAGCAATTCTGAAGAAACAATAATTTTCAAATTCGATTTCAAAAAAAACCCCGGACCTGTCATCCGGGGTTTTTTTTCGGCAGGAACATTCTGGACGAATTGTGCAGGCAATCATTATTTTTTACTTTTACGTTTTCTTCTGACATACTGAAGTTGTTTGTATATTTGCTGGAAATTAGAAAAACGACTCTAAATATATTTCTATGAGCGGTGGTGAAATTGTTTTGATCATGTTGGTTGCCTTACTTTTCTTTGGATCGAAAGCGATCCCTGATATTGCTAAAACGCTTGGTAAAGGGATGAGGGAGTTTAAAAAGGCCACCAATGAGATCAAACGGGAACTGGAGGAGAATACCAGTGAGATCAAAAAAGATATCCGGGAGTTAAAAGCAAATGTGGAGGAAGAAACCAAAAAGATCGGACAGGATATCGAAAATGTATCCCGGGAGGTAAAGGAAAAGACAACCAATCTGACCAATGATATTAATCAGGAGATTAAGGACTAAATTAATTGATTCACGCTCAAAACATAAAAAAATCGTTTGGCGACCTGCAGGTTCTGAAAGGCATTGATCTTGAGATACCCGGAGGGAGTCTTTATTCAATTGTAGGACCCAGCGGCGCCGGAAAAACCACGTTGCTGCAGATTCTTGGAACTTTAAGCCTTCCTGATTCAGGCACATTAAAAATTAGGGACAAACAGGTCTTTTCGTTGAGGGAGAAACAACTGGCTGCATTTCGCAATCAGGAAATTGGCTTTGTTTTTCAATTTCATTACCTGTTACCTGAATTTACTGCCCTTGAAAATGTGTGTATTCCTGCCTTCATCGCCAAAAAATCAAAAAAAGAAGCAGAACAAAAGGCGAAAGAATTATTGACTTTTTTAGGGCTGGAGGAGCGGTTGACACACAAGCCTGCTGAGTTGTCGGGAGGCGAACGGCAGCGTGTAGCCGTGGCGAGGGCTTTGATCAATGACCCCTCGGTCATTCTCGCCGATGAACCCTCCGGAAATCTGGATACAAAAAATAAAAGAGATCTGCACGACCTGTTCTTTAAACTGCGCGACAACTTTAATCAAACACTGGTAATCGTTACGCATGACGAGGATTTTGCCAGCCAGTCCGACCGGATTATCCGGATGCGTGACGGACTGATTGAGAATAATTAAATGGATATTCAATTCGTAAAGGGTATACTGGAAGAGAAGGCCGGTAAATATAATCAGCCGGTCTTTATTGAAACGGATCCCATTCAGGTTCCCAAACAATTTTCCCAAAAAGAAAATATCGAGATCGCGGGCTTTCTTGCTGCTGCCATTGCATGGGGCCAGCGACCTGCGATTATCAGGAATGCAATGCAACTGATGAAGCTGATGGATCATGACCCTTACGGGTTTCTGATGCAGACAGGGGAGCACGATTGGATGCATTTTTTAGGGTTCAAACACCGGACGTTTAATGGTACGGACTGTTTGTTTTTTTTGCGATCGCTCAAAAATATATATGAAAATCACGGAGGGCTGGAAGCCGTGTTTACCGGCGGATACGAGTCGGATCATTCCGTCGCTTCAGCTTTGCGGCATTTCCGGAAGATTTTTTTTGAAGTCGGCCACGAGCGTCGTTCCCAAAAGCACGTTTCTGATATTGATAAAGGCGCGTCGGCTAAGCGGCTGAACATGTTTTTGCGTTGGATGGTCCGTTCCGACCAACAGGGAGTAGACTTTGGACTTTGGAAGAATATTCCGATGTCAGCATTGATGCTGCCTTTGGATGTTCATACCGGCAATCAGTCCCGTCAGTTGGGCCTGCTTACAAGGAAACAAAATGACTGGAATGCAGTACTTGAAGTAACCGCTAACTTGCGCCGTTTTGATCCGTCCGATCCTGTCAGGTATGACTTTGCGCTATTTGGAATGGGCATTTTTGAACGACCAGCGAAATGATCGTTTATTTCGCGTCTTTTCGTATCTTCGGGACTATAAAAATCAACCTATGCAAAGACGAAATTTCATTAAAGGATCGGCTTTGATTGCCGGGGCCGCAATGACCGGACAGGCATCGGACGGAGTGCAGCAGTCAGCCTCAGAAAAGGAGATTTATGAACTGCGTGTCTACCATTTTAAAAATGGCGGACAAAAGAGTAAGGTGGATCAGTTTTATGCTGATTCGCTCATTCCTGCAATGAATGGATACGGCGTTAACGTTGGGGCATTTGATGAATATAGTCTTACTGAGCCGCCGACAGCATATTATTTGTTGATTTATCCTTCTTTGGCAGCATACCACCGCATCAGGAAGGACCTGTGGAAAAACGAGCGCTTCAAAGAGGAATCAGATCCTTTCTTCAGGGAAACTGCAGAAAACGGAGCGTTTATTCGTTATGAAACATTTCTTCTTGAGGCGTTTGATGCCATCCCGCTGTTAAAAATGCCGGCGAAGGACCGTAGTTTGTTCGAGTTGCGCATTTATGAAAGCAACAATGAGGAAGCAGGACAGCGAAAAATAGGAATGTTCAATGACGAAGAATTACCCTTATTCGACGAAGTGGGGTTGCATTCCGTTTTCTTTGGAGAAATCATGGCAGGCCCCCGGATGCCCGCCCTGGCATACATGCTTTGGTTTAAGGATATGGATGAACGCAACAAAAACTGGAAGGCATTCTCCGGTTCTCCAAAGTGGCGTGAGATGAGCGGCAAGCCCGAATATGCCAATACCGTCAGTGTCGTAAACAAGATTTTTCTTGTTCCGTCAAAAAATTCGCAGATATGAGTGGAATTGCGCTATTCAGGTCATTCTTTGGATTGCAGCACAAATGAAGCCTCCTTAACGATGGATCCGGGCTGTTGTGTTTTGATTTTTTTTGATTGTTCACTGATCCTTTGGTATACGGCAAATCCAACGAAGGATAATAAGATCAGGAAAAAATACAAATCGCGTTTCTTGAGAGCCATAAAAATAGATTCCAATTTTGGGCTGCAAATGTATAGCGTAGTTCGGATTTTTATTCCGGTGGGAATCGTGTTTTAACTCAAAATTAATCTTCGGTTTTTTTTTATTCAGGATATGGGAAGAAATCAGTTCTTTCAGTTTAAGCGATTCCTGATTTCTCAGGAAAAATCGGCAATGAAGGTAGGAATTGACGGCGTTCTTTTAGGTGCCTGGGCTGATTTTAAAGACGCAACCCGGATCCTGGACATTGGAACCGGAACCGGATTGCTGGCATTGATGGCTGCCCAGCGTTCAGAAGCCATGATCGATGCCGTGGAACTGGAGCCTGAAGCCGCATCTGATGCGCTTTCAAATTTCAGAAATTCGGAATGGCAATCCCGGATTAGTCTGACTGTTTGTGCTTTTCAGAATTTTGATCCCTCCAGGCTCTATGATCACATTATCTCCAATCCGCCATTTTTTGAGCATTCTCCAAAATCGGTGGATTCAAAGCGGGCGCAGGCCCGTCATTCCGACAGTTTAAGATTGGATGAATTATTGGAGAAATCGCGGTCAATGCTTTCTGCAGACGGAAAGATCAGCCTCATATTGCCTGCAGGGCACGAAGAGCGCCTGCGTTTTCTTGTCAGGGAAAAAGCTCTTTTTATTAAGCGCTTTATCCGGGTAGCCCCTGACGACACAAAAATGCCGCACCGGCTGCTGCTGGAATTATCTGCCTGTCCTGTTCCGCAAGACGTGGGGCCTGATATCATCATCCGTCATTCAGGCTCACCTGCGTATACCAACCAGTACCGGGAGCTAACAAAGGATTTCTATTTGGCTTTTTAAAAACCGCAAACTTAACGAAAGGGAGATATAAAAAAGATTTAAATGTCTTTTAATTAAAAATAGTTATTTTTGCACCCCAAAAGTAGCGTGACATGCCAATCGAATTCAAACAAGAGATAAAGATTGATGAAAGCTTTTACAAGGTAAAAGAGATCAGATGGTTAACGGATGAGACATTTTCAATCAGACTGCCGGGAAGCCGGTTTAAATACCGGGCGGGACAGCATATCTCGCTTGGAATCTTAGGTGATTATCAAAGCCGGGAGTATTCCATATACAGCGGGGAACGTGATGATCATCTGGAGGTCCTTGTCAAGGAAGTGAAAGACGGTTATTTCACCCCGAAATTGAGTAAGCTGAAGCCGGGCGATCTGGTGGAAGTTCATGGACCATTTGGAAAATTCAGGGTTGATGAAAAACAATTGGCCGATCACAAGTATGTGCTGATTGCCAGTGGCACGGGAATTGCGCCGTTTCGCAGTATGGTGAGGACTTATCCGGAGCTGGATTACACGTTAATTCATGGTGTCCGGTATGGCAAAGAATCGTACGACAGACATGAATATGATCCCAGTCGATATGTATTATGTACTTCAGGGGATCAGACCGGGCAGATACATGGCCGCCTGACTAGCTATCTGGAGCATTTGGTTTTTGAGAGGAAGACACAGTTCTATCTCTGCGGTAACAGCAACATGATTTTCGATTCGCTTGAAATTTTGAAAAATAAAGGTTTTGAGCGTGATCAGATCCATTGTGAAGTGTATTTTTGAGGAATGAGTCACGAGTAATGCGTCAGAAAGCGTGTGCATTAGTCACGACTCGCTGCTCATTACTAAAGACTTTAGAAATTATAAATAATGAAGTATCATTTAGTCACTCTTGGTTGCCAGATGAATCTTTCGGACAGCGAGCGGGTAAGCGCTGTTTTGGAAGAGATGGGATATGTGCGGACTGAAAAGGAGGAGGAGGCAACACTTCTGGGGATGCTGGCATGCTCGGTCAGACAAAAGCCGATCGATAAGGTATACAACAAGATCGCACAGTGGAACCGGTCAAAAAACGAGCGCAACCTGATCACCTTTCTTTCAGGATGTATTTTGCCGGCCGATAAGGAAAAGCTGTTGAAGCAGTTTGACCTGATCTTTCCGATGAGTGAATTGAGCCGGCTTCCGGAAATGATCCGTCAATGTGGTGTTGTGAACGAGGCATCGCTGCGCAATCCGGTTCCGGTGATGCCAAAGAATCAGCACATTGTTGATTTATGGCATATTCGTCCCAAGTATCAGTCGACCTACGAAGCATTCATTCCTATTCAGAACGGTTGTGATAAATTCTGCACATTTTGCGCTGTTCCCTATACCCGGGGACGCGAAGTATCCCGTCCTTCCGGAGATATTCTTGCCGAAGTCAGCCATTTGGTGAACCAGGGCTATAAATCGATTACGCTTCTGGGACAGAACGTCAATTCGTATGGACTGGACAAGGAGGGGGAAGAAATTAATTTTGCGGACTTGTTGCGTCAGATCGGTGAGTTCGGGAAAAAGTCAGAAATGGAATTCTGGGTTTATTTTACCTCTCCTCACCCGCACGATATGACACGTGAGGTTATTGAGGTGATCGCAGAATATCCCTGTTTGGCTAAACAGATCCACCTGCCTATGCAAAGCGGAGATGAAAAGGTGCTTATAAAAATGAACCGCCGCCATTCCATGGACAAATACAGGAGAATCGTTCATGATATCCGGGAGCTTATTCCCCGGGCAACTTTGTTTACAGATATTATTGTCGGCTTTACCGGTGAAGCTGAGGCTGAGTTTGAAAATACGATTTCAGCCTTTCATGAATTCCGGTTTAACATGGCTTACATCGCCATGTATTCACCCCGACCGGGCGCTGCCAGTTACCGTTGGCAGGATGAGGTGTCACAGGATGTGAAAAAGGACCGGTACCATCGTTTGTCGGAGGTGATGAAAATTCACACCCGCGAATATAACCGGAGTCTGGTCGGAAAAACAGTCCGGTTGCTGATTAACGGAACCGACCGCAAGACCGGTTTTACCACCGGACTTACCGAAGGGAAGATCAATGTCCGGCTTGAAGCAAAAGTCCCGGAGCTGATGGGAAAAATGGTAGATGTAAAAATTACGGAGGCAGCAGATTTCTCGTTAAGCGGGAAGTTGGTGTTTCAGTCTCAGCACGTTGGATCATGAACGAAGTCAAAAGAAGAGTCGCCTTTAAGACACTGGGGTGCCGTTTAAACCAGTACGAAACCGATGCATTGGTATCAGACTTTGACCAGGCAGGTTATGAAGTCGTTGACTTTAAGGATCAGGCTGATGTTGTGGTAGTCAATACCTGCACGGTGACCAATCAAAGTGACCAGAAATCCAGGAATATGATCAGTCAGGTGGCCCGTGCCAATCAGGGTTCTGTCGTGGTCGTTACCGGTTGTATGGCGAATAATTACAAAGAGAAGCTGGAAGGGGAAGAACGGATTACCTATGTGGTTGAAAATAACCGGAAGAGCTCCGTTTTATCTCTGGTTGATGCTCATTTTAGCGGAGAGATCGTTCACCCGGAGAAACTGGCTGCTGATGTATTCCGCTACAGCCCGGTCGACAAAAGCCTGCATACCCGGAGCGCGGTCAAAATCCAGGACGGATGCGATAATTTTTGCACGTTCTGCATCATTCCAACGGTACGCGGGCGGGCGGTGAGCCGGCCGCTTCCGGAGGTCATTGAAAATGTCAGGCAAACCCTGGACAATGGATTTAGGGAATTCGTTATTACCGGCGTTAATATCGGCCGTTATGAATGGGAGGATAAACGTTTTGAAGATGCGTTGGAAGCCATTCTGGATATTCCCGGCGATTTTCGCATCCGGATCTCTTCACTGGAACCGGATGGGTTCGGCGACCGGTTTTTTGAACTGTTTCAACACCCCAAACTGGCGCCGCATCTTCACCTTTGCCTGCAAAGCGGCTCCGACAAGGTTCTGTTACGCATGCGCAGGATGTACGATCTTTCCCGTTTTTCAACCATCGTTGAACGATTCAGGACCCAATACCCCGGCTTCAATTTTACCACCGACATGATCGTCGGATTTCCTGGTGAAACAGACGAAGATTTTCAGGAAAGTCTGGATGCAGTTTCCAGGTTTGGATTCAGTCATGTGCATACCTTCAAATATTCAGTAAGAAGGGGAACGCGGGCTGAACGAATGGAAAACCATGTTCCCGAGAAAGTAAAAAATGCCCGTTCCGCACAGATCCGCGAACTGTCAGATGAACACCGCAGCAGGTACTTATCCGGTTTTGTCGGATCGGAACAAACCGTTCTGGTCGAGTCGGTCGATTCAAAGGGGATTGGCAAAGGCTACGGTGAGCATTATGTGCCTGTACGTTTTAAAGCGATAGGCACAGAACACAATGTTTTTCGGCGTGTTGCCATCCGGAAACAGGAGGGCAAAGGTGAAAAAGCATTTTTGATAGGTGATCTTTATTATTAAATCCTGACTATTCCAAAAAATAAGAGACTTTGTTGAACTTATGTCACTGTTTTTTGTCGTAATAGAACGTTTCGATTGAGCGAGTACAAAGCCAAACTTGTTTGAGCTTTGTCGAGCGTGAGAAATGACTAATGGAATGAACGTTTCGATTGAGCGAGTACAACGCCAAACTTGTTTGAGCTTTGCCGAGCGTGAGAAACATCTAACAAAGTTGAGAAACGGCTAAAGTATTGAAGATTTTTTAAGCTTTTCTGGTTAACGGTAATATGACAAAGTTTAAGCAAGATCATGTCCTGCTGCAAGAGCCATTATTTCATCAAAACCGGACTGAATACCTGGATCTGATCAATCTGTACAGGTCCCGTTTGTTGGAGGTTTGCAATAACAGGCCGGAGAAGGTAATCAATAAACACCGTGAACGGGGAAAATTACTGGTTCGCGAACGGATTGACCTGTTGGTTGATCCGCAGACTGCTTTTTTGGAATTATCCCCTTTTGCGGCATGGGATCAATATGAAAATACTTTTCCGTCAGCGGGCATTGTTACCGGCATCGGGATAATCAGCGGAAGGGAATGTATGATCGTGGCCAATGACGCGACCGTAAAAGGCGGGACTTACGTAAGGGAAACCATAAAAAAGCATATCCGGGCACAGGAGATCGCCTGTAAGAATAAATTACCCTGCATATACCTGGTCGATTCAGGAGGAATTTTCTTACCGGAACAAAGCCATGTTTTTCCGGACCGCTTCGATTTTGGAAGGGTCTTTTTCAATCAGGCGCGTCTTTCTGCTGCGGGAATTCCGCAGATAGCGGTAGTGATGGGATCATGTACTGCCGGGGGAGCTTATGTTCCAGCCATGAGCGATGAGACGATCATTGTCGGTAACCAGGGCACAATCTTTATTGGAGGCCCGCCATTGGTCAGGGCTGCAACCGGAGAAGAAGTATCCGCAGAAGAACTGGGAGGAGGCGAGGTTCACACATCGGTTTCGGGCGTGGCAGACCATCTGGCTGACGATGATGCGCACGCATTAAGCAAATGCAGGAAAATTGTTTCCGGTCTTCCCCGCATCAGGAAGCGGGAGATTGATTTAGCGGATCCTGTTGATCCGCTTTACCCTGTTGATGAGATTTATGGCTACTTGTCAATTGACCTGAAAAAAACGGTTCATATGCGGGCAGTCATTGAAAGGCTGGTTGATGCCAGCTATTTCCAGGAATTTAAAGCAGGTTACGGGAAAACACTGATTACAGGCTTTGCGTCTATAAAAGGAATCCCGGTCGGGGTCGTTGGGAACCAGGGATTTTTAACTGCTGAAAGCGCCCGCAAAGGCGCTCATTTTTTGCAGTTATGCAATCAGCGAATGATCCCTTTACTGTTTCTGCAGAATATTACCGGTTTTGCCGTAGGGAAAAAACATGAGCATGCAGGCATCGCTCGGGATGGTGCCAAACTGATCCAGGCGGTGGCCAACGCAACGGTTCCGAAGATTACAATTATCATCGGAAGTTCTTTTGGCGCAGGTAATTATGCCATGGCAGGCAGGGCTTATGATCCCGATTTCCTCTTTATGTGGCCTCATGCCCGTATTGGCGTGATGGGAGGCGAACAGGCCTCGGGAGTATTACAGCATATCGGGAACAATGAAAAGGATCATGCCCTTGCCGGCCAGTTTGAGCAGGAAAGCACGGCCTGGTACAGTTCCTCCCGTTTGTGGGATGACGGAATTATTGATCCCGCCGATACCCGTAAAATTTTGGGTTTGGCATTTTCAGTGACGCTGAACCAGGATATCCAAAAGGCTTCTTATGGTGTTTTTAGAATGTAGCAGATGAGAGAACAAACGAATATACGATTTACGACCGGGGGCAACAGGGCAGATATCGTGCTGGACCGGCCGGAAAAACATAACGCGCTGAACCCTGAAATGATCGGGGAGCTTGACGAGGTGATCAGCGAGTTGGAACACCGGGATGATATTCTGTTTGTGGTATTGTCCGGGTCAGGACCATCCTTTTGTGCGGGTGCTGATCTGGAATGGTTTGCAGGATCCGTTACCCGGGAACAGTTGCAGATCCGTCAGGAATATGAACAACTTGCAGACCTTCTGCGGAAAATCGTTTACCTTCCGCAGGTAACAATCGCTGTTGTTCATCAAAATGTATTGGGAGGAGGCAACGGATTGATGGCCGCCTGTGATTTTGCGGTGGCTGAAGAAGCAACTTCTTTTGCTTTCAGTGAGGTGAAACTGGGTATTATTCCGGCCACCATCATGCCTTTTGTTGCGAGAAGGGTTGCGACCGGACACCTGAGAAAACTCATGTTTTCAGGAGAACGGTTCGGAGCTGCCGAAGCCCATTTGATCGGACTTGCCGATTTCATCGCAGGCACCAATGAAAGCATGAAGATTGCCGATAAACTGGTCAGTGAGCTGAGATTAGTCTCCCCAGGTGCGCTGAAAGCATGCAAGCGGCTCATTTTAAAGGTCGATTCAGGCGAAATTGGCCTTCAAAGCGGGGCCTATACCGCATCAGTTCTTGCGGAACTCATGCATACGGGAGAAGCGGGTGAAGGATTGCAGGCATTCCTTGAAAAAAGAAATCCTGCCTGGATCCAATCAAAATAAGCGAGGATGTTTCGAAAAGTACTCATAGCCAATCGGGGCGAAATAGCAGTCAGGATCATCAGCTCAGCCAGGAAGCTGGGTATTCGGACAGTTGCCGTTTATGCAGGCGATGATGCGGGATCGCTGCATGTTTCCATGGCCGATGAAGCCTTTTTGCTTCCGGGAACACGCCTTGAAGAGACCTACCTTAATCAGGATCTGATCATTGACCTGGCCCTTCAATCAGGGGCCGACGCCATTCATCCGGGGTATGGGTTCTTATCCGAGAATGCCGGCTTTGCTGCCAAAGCGGAGAATGCCGGACTTGTTTTTATCGGTGCTACCCCGGAACAGATCAGCCTGATGGGTGAAAAAATTAAGGCGATTGATTTTGTCAAAAGGCTGAATATCCCGGTTATCTCCGGAAAAAGCGGAACAGCGGGTGAGCTTATTTTATGTCAGGAACTTCCTGAGTTTCCCGTTCTGATCAAGGCATCCTCAGGCGGGGGAGGTAAAGCCATGCAGGTCGTAGAAAAGATTGAAGACTTACCACAGGCTTTACAGAAAGCCAGGCGGCAGGCAGAAGCCTTTTTCGGAGACGGGACATTATTTATTGAACAATACATACCAAAAGCCAGGCATGTCGAAATACAGGTGATGGGCGACGGCAAGGGTGAGGCAGTTCATCTGTTTGAACGGGAATGCAGTACTCAGCGTAAATATCAGAAACTGATTGAAGAGTCTCCGGCAACGGCTGTTTCCGAAAGCCTGAAAGAAGGTCTTTACGAATATGCTTTGCGTATTGCGAAAGCGACCCGCTACAGGGGAGCAGGGACCATAGAATTTTTGGTGGACCAGGACGAAAATTGTTATTTCCTGGAAATGAATACGCGTCTTCAGGTGGAGCATCCGGTGACCGAACTGGTGACCGGACAGGATCTGGTTGAATGGCAGTTAAAAATTGCGGGGGGAAGCAGACTCCCGTTGACACAGCAGGAACTCAAACAACGGGGTCATGCCATTGAAGTGCGGATCTGTGCAGAAGACCCCGAAGAAGGCTTTAAACCCTCATGTGGTACGATCAGGGCGGTTGTCATTCCTCCGGCTGTCCGGTGGGACAGCTTTATAACTGAAGATCTCTTGCTGCCTGCTGTTTATGATTCGCTGATTGGAAAGCTTGTGGTTCATGCTGCCTCACGGGAAGAAGCAATGGAAAAGATCACATTTGCATTACAAAAATTATTAATCGGAGGGGTGAAAACCAATCAGTTGTTCCTCTTGCAGTTAATACAATCTGAAACTTTCCGAACAAATAAGATGACTACCTGTTTTTTAGAAGAGCAGGTAATTGATTTGCTGAGTTTATTGGGTGGCGCACGGGAAAAAGTTCCTTTTGAGCGGGTGCTTGCTGCATACCTGATCCATCATTATTGCAGGCCTTTTGAAAAGAAAGGTTTTTGGTTCGATGCCGGTTACTGGCGCATTCAGACAACTTTGCAAGTTGAGATGGATAACATAAATTACGGTTTCAACGTTTTACAGAGTGGCAGTAAGTACTATTTGAGGTATAACGACAGGTGGTCGGAACTTGCTGATGTGCATTTTGACGGACGGAAGATCGACTGTAAGTTAAATGATCATTTATGCGAAGTGATGGTGTTTGATGATGAGGATACAACGGTGATTCAGTATCAGGGCCATCCGTTTTTTTTAAGGCGAAGCTGTTTTGACAGCCAGACCGAATTAAAACAACAACAGAACTCCGGGTCTGGGGGGATACCGTCGACAATTGTGGCTGGGTTATTTGGGAAGGTGGTTGATGTATTGGTTAAACCGGGCGACCGATTAACAGAAGGACAGAATTTATTGATTATTGAATCAATGAAAATGGAATTTACAATTCAAAGTCCGGTCAATGCAACCGTCAAGGCTGTTTATGCCTCAAAGGGAAAGATGATACAGGACACAGAAATATTAGTGGATCTTGAATCCTGAAACGATAGATCAATTATGAATGCATTATTGAAGCAAATACATCATGAAGTAAGGGCCCGGGTCAGGGCTTTTGCGGTTGACAAAATTAAACCTGTAATTGGTAAATTTGAAGCGCTGGAGGAGTTCCCGGTTGAGCTGATCAGGGCGATGAGTAGTCTGAAAGTGTTTGGCATGCAGGCACCCGTTGAATACGGCGGACAAGGCAGTGACTACCTTTCCTTTATTATTGCAGTGGAAGAACTGGCCAGGGTTGATAGTTCCATGGCAGCTACGCTGGCAGCTCATAATTCGCTGGGTGTAGGGCCCATTCTTGAATTCGGGACCGAAGCCCAGAAGCAGAAATATCTGCCGGCCCTTTGCACTGCGGGAAATCTGTGGGCCTTTGGTCTTACTGAAGAAAATGCCGGATCTGATGCCCAGGGTGTTGAAACCCAGGCTGAAGAGAAAGAGAACGGATGGCTGGTAAACGGTCATAAGAAATACATCACCAATGGTGCTTCTGAGATTTCGCAGGGGATCAGCTTCGTGGCGCAAACAGGAATGCGTCCTGATAATAAGAAGGAATTTACCGCTTTTATGGTATCCAGGGGAACACCGGGGTATTCCCGTGAATACATGAAAAACAAATTGCTATGGAGAGCAGCCGATAATGGTATGGTTTACTTTAAGGATTGCCTGATTCCCGCAGAGGACCAGTTGGGAGAACGGGGTCAGGGGATCAAAATTATGCTGAAGACGATCGATTCAGGAAGGCTTTCTATTGCAGCCATGGGACTGGGACTGGCTCAGGGTGCCTTTGAGATGGCCGTCGCTTTTGCGAAAAAAAGAAAACAATTTGGTAAAGTAATAGCGGAGTTTCAAACGATTTCCTTTAAATTGGCAGACATGGCAATGAAAATTGAACATGCAAGACATTTTTTATACCATGCCTGCTGGTTGAAAGATCAAAAGCAGCCATTCGGAAGGGAATCGGCCATGGCCAAATTGTTTTGCTCACAGGTTGCCGGCGACGTGGCCAGCGATGCCCTTCAGATTTTCGGAGGGGCCGGTTTCTTTCGTAACGATGAATACCCCATCGAGAAGTTTTTTCGGGACCAGCGCCTGTTGTCGATCGGTGAAGGCACCTCGGAGGTGTTGCGCATGGTGATTTCGCGTTCGGTTTTAAACGATTGAAGAAGCTGTTAGCTATGAGTTGTTAGCTTTTAGTAAGAGAACTTTGGGATTTGGAACTTTTGTTTCTTACAGCTTGAGGCTTGCAGCTTAAACATTTAACAGTTTGACAATTTAGCAGTTTTTTCAGATTTATGAACAAAGACCGTAAGCTCGAACATATTCAAATGGCGTCCGATTCGCAGACTTTTCCTTCCCAGCAGGATCAGCGCTTTATTTATGAACCTTTGCTGGCCTCACATCCCATCGGCAATGGTACTCCGTTTTCCTTTTTAGGGAAGATCTGGAATGCCCCTTTTTGGGTGTCCAGTATGACCGGCGGCACAGGTATTTCAAAAACGGTGAACCACAACATTGCACGTGTGTGTCGGGAGCTTGGTTTGGGAATGGGACTGGGCTCCTGCCGGAAGATCCTGTTTGATAAAACCCACTGGGTCGATTTTGATGTCCGGGATGAACTGGGAGCGGACCGCCCGTTCTGGGCAAATCTGGGAGTGGCCCAGGTGGCTCATCTTTTAAAAGAACGAAATGAAAAAGTCATCGCCGATCTGGTGGCAGAACTTCGGGCTGACGGTTTGATCATTCATGTCAACCCGTTACAGGAATGGTTCCAGCCTGAGGGAGACCATCTTGAGCAACCGCCGCTCGAAACCATTCGTGAGTTTATGGGCAAAGTGGATATGCCGCTGATCGTGAAAGAGGTGGGACAGGGAATGGGCCGTGAAAGCCTGAAAGCGCTTCTGCAGCTACCATTGGCTGCCATTGAGTTTGCCGCCTTTGGCGGAACCAATTTTTCAAAGCTGGAACTATTACGCGATACGCCTCAGATTATGGAAGTATATCAGCCGTTCATCCGGGTGGGCCAGACTGCCGAACAGATGGTCTGCGCAATCAACCGGCTGGTGGAGGAAATTGAACCGGTATGTAAGGAAGTGATTATTTCAGGAGGAATAAAGGACTACCTCGATGGATATTATTTCGTTTCGTTGAGCAAGTTACCCTCCGTTTTTGGAATGGCTTCCCAGGTGTTGAAATATGCAACAGGCGATTATCATACGCTCTGGCAATTTATGGACAACCAGATAAAAGCCTATCGTCTGGCGCAGGCTTACCTGCGGCTAAACCCGGATTATGAGAGAAAATAAGACCATATCAGGATTTTCAAAACTGACAAAAGTCCAAAAGATTAGCTGGCTGGAGCAACAACTTGGGTTGGACCAGTCAGTCCGGGGTTTTTTGTCATCATTCGAATTAGAGGACGACCGCCTGCAAGCTATTATTCATGATTTAAGCGAAAATCAAATCTCTAATTTTCATTTACCTTTCTGTGTGGCTCCCAACTTTCTTGTTAATGGGAAAATGAAGGTTTTCCCGTTCGTTACAGAAGAGAGCTCGGTGGTGGCGGCATTGGCGAAGGCAGCCCGGTTCTGGGCTTCACGCGGAGGTTTTCATGCAGAAGTGACCGGCATGGAAAAGCGTGGACAACTTCATTTTAGCTGGAAAGGAGACCCCAAAAAAATAGAGCAGGTTTTTCCGCTCATTAAAGAGAAGATCATTGCAGATACCGCTCCCCTGAGCCGGAAAATGGAATTACGGGGAGGTGGTATCCTGTCCCTGGAACTGAAATATTTGCCCGCAGTTCTGCCCCATTATTATCAGCTTGATGCAGCCTTTGATACCCGGGACGCGATGGGTGCCAATTTTATTAATTCCTGTCTGGAGCAATTCGGGAAAAGCCTGCAGGCATTTTTAGCCGGGCAAAAAAACTGGCCGGAACCCGAGCAAAGTTGTACGGTCATTATGGCCATTTTGTCGAACTATACCCCTGAAAGCCGGGTGCGTGTTTGGGTTGAATGTCCGGTCGACGTCTTAACGGAAGTGAACGATGTTCAGCAGCCGGGCGAATTTGCTGAAAAGTTCATTACGGCGGTTCTCATTTCACAACAGGACACTTCGCGTGCTGTGACGCATAATAAAGGAATCTTTAATGGTGTAGATGCACTTGCACTGGCTACAGGTAACGATTTTCGGGCTATTGAAGCAGCAGGGCATGCGTTTGCAGCCCGCAGGGGCTATTATGCAGGACTGAGCGAAGCCCGGATGATCGATGACCGGTTTGTTTTTTCGATGGAACTTCCCCTGGCAGTCGGGGTTGTTGGAGGAGTCACGGTGCTGCACCCCATGGCCAGACTGGCCATGGAGATTCTGGAGAACCCCGGTGCGCAGGAACTGATGCAGTACATCGCGGTTGCCGGACTGGCTTCCAACTGGTCGGCCATCTGCGCATTGGTGACCACCGGTATCCAAAAAGGACATATGAAGATGCACCTGAGTAATATTTTGGCGGGTTTGCAGGCAACAGATGAACAAAAACAGGCCGCCAGGCTTTATTTCCATGACCGCGAAGTCAGTTTCGCAGATGTGGAACATTACCTGAAGAACTATGCAGGATATTAAAAAGACATATTACGCACGTGGAAAGTTGCTGCTCACGGCAGAATACTTCGTTCTTTACGGAGCTAAAGCCATTGCTTTGCCCCTGCAGTACGGGCAGCGGATGGATGTGGCTGAAGGACGGCAGGATGGTATATTGAGCTGGAAAGCCTTTATGCAGGAAGGACTTTGGTTCTCCTGCGACTTTAGCCTGCCGGACTTTGAAATCGTAAACAGTTCCGATCCGGAAAAGGCTGTCATTCTGCAGGATGCATTTCGCGCTATTTTTCAGATGAATCCGGCTTTGGACCTGGGACGTTCGCTTGATGTGCATACGCGTATTGACTTTCATAACCAGTGGGGACTGGGAAGCAGCAGTACGCTGATTGCCAATCTGGCGAATTGGGCGGGAGTGGATGCATTTCGTTTGAATGAAACGATTTTTAACGGGTCCGGTTTCGATATTGCATGTGCAACGGCTGATGGTCCTATTTTTTACAGGAAAAATCAACTGCCTGAACCTGTTATGCTGAACTATCCTTTCCTTGACAACCTGTATTTTATTTATTCAGGTTCGAAGAAAAGCACACGAAATGAAGTCAGGCGTTTTTTAAACGGCGATTCTGTTCCAAAACGGGAGATTGAACAGATGGATCATTTGTCGGAACAAATTGCGTCGGCAAGGAGCCTGGATGAGTTTCAGGAACTGATTGCTGAACATGAGAAGCTGGTATCTGGTTTATTGCACGTTCCTACGGTTAAGTCAGCCCATTTTAAGGATTTTGACGGTGAAGTAAAATCACTTGGCGCATGGGGTGGGGATTTTTACCTGGTAGCGACCACCCTCGAGGACCGCGATGTACTGCATTATTTTAAAGAAAAGGGATTGCGGGTGGTTTTTCCATGGAAAGAATTGGTTTTAAACAGACAAGCAAGTGCCTATATCAGATGAATTTCATGTTTGCCGGGAATGTCCGTCAAATATTGCCCTGGTCAAATATTGGGGTAAACGGGAAGGGCAGTTCCCGATCAATCCGTCATTGAGTTTTAGTTTAAAGGGAGCGTTGACGCGTACAAAGGTGACGTTACTGCCACGGGGAAAAGAGAGACTGGTTTTTTTATTTGAGGGTAAACCCTCCCCATTCGCTGCAAGAGTTGAAGGGTATCTTCGTCTGCTTGCCGGAGAGCTTCCCTGGATTAATCACTACACCCTGTATATTGAAAGCCGGAATACTTTCCCGCATTCTACCGGAATAGCATCTTCCGCTTCAGCTTTCGGGGCACTGGCCTTGTGCCTGACCGACCTGGACCGGCAATTATCCGGGAAAAAGGACGGCGATTTCAGGCAAAAAGCTTCACGGCTTGCCCGCATGGGAAGCGGGAGTGCCTCCCGTTCGGTCTATCCCGGATTTGTGTGGTGGGGAAAATCAGCTATTGTTGCCGGATCTTCCGATGATTATGCTATTCCGGTACCCGAACCCATTTCTCCCGGTTATTTTGGTTTACGGGATGCAGTGCTGTTGGTCGATTCAACAAAAAAGGATGTATCCAGTTCAGCCGGTCATGATCTGATGATCCGGCATCCGTATAAACAGGCACGGATCAGTCAGGCAAATGCAAATGCCGAAGAATTGCTCAGGCTGATGCGTACCGACGATTATATCCGGTTTTTTGAGTTGGTGGAACAGGAAGCTTTCAGTCTGCATGCACTGATGATGAGTTCGTCCCCCGCATTTCTTTTACTCAAACCAAATAGCTTGCGCGTGATCGAAAAGATCAGGAACTTCAGAAGACAGACCGGTTTACCTGTGGGATTAACAATTGATGCCGGACCCAATATTCATTTCCTTTATTTTAGTGAAAATCAGGAAGTGATTCATCGGTTTATTGAGTCGGAATTGCTTTCTTTGCTTGAAAATGGTGTATGGCTGGATGATGGTATAGGCAATGCACCTGTGCGAGTGGAATGAACATATTGCAGGATTTTTACAGGAAGTCTTGTCCCTTAAAAACATCGAATGAAGATATTTTTTGCAAAACTATTGTTGTTTGGCGAATATGGATTGATGTTTGGTGCCCGTGCACTGGCAGTCCCTTTTTTGAGGTATAGCGGTTGGTTGGCTAAGCCCGGTGAAAACTCCGTCTCAGATCCGGCGATCGAAAAGAGTACCGTGGAACTGGAGCGTTTTGTCTCCTGGTTCCGGCATGAACAATTGAATGCCACCATGAATTTTCCGATCGATCTGGACAGGCTTCAGCAGGATATTGGGGAAAACCTGTTTTTTCAGTCTGATATCCCGTTTGAATATGGCGTTGGCAGTTCTGGTGCTCTGTGTGCCGCTTTGTTCCATGAATACAGCATATATGGAAAAAATCTAAACCAGGTTGGCAGAAAGCACAGCCTTCCGGAAGCGTTAAAGCATGATTTTTCTGTGATGGAATCTTATTTTCATGGCAAGAGTTCCGGACTCGATCCATTGGTGTCATTTTTGAACCAACCGGTTTTTTTTGATAACAATCATATTTCGCTTCCTTATTTAAGAACGGACCGGCTGCCTTTTTCTGTTTATCTTCTGGACACCGGCTCTCCGGGAGCTACTTATCCGTTGGTAGCGATATTTCTTGAAAAGATGCAGGACCCTGATTTTAAAGCGGGTTTCATCCGGGACTATCTTCCTGCAAATGACGGTGCGGTTGAAGCATTTCTCCATGGGAAGCAGGAAGAGCTCTTCGGCAAGCTGCGGCAGATCAGCGGGTTCCAGTTGAATTACCTTTCCGGGATGATCCCTGAGCCATTCCCGGACATCATCAGACAATTGCTGAAACAGGGGATCTGTGTCAAGTTGCTGGGATCCGGAGGCGGGGGCTTTTTACTGGCCTTTGTACCGCAAGGTGCCGAAGCCGGGTTGCCCGGAAACGGATTGAAAGTGTTTTAGGAAACAGGGGATCAAACCAACCCTGTTTCTCAGCTTGTTTTTACGGTCGGAATGATCTTGACTTTCGCTTTTCTCCTGTTTTTGATTTGTTTCTTATTTGGACTGGTATCAATGCCGGATGAGCCAACACTCATTTCATTTACCGGAGCAGGTTCCATTTTTAAATAAGCGTCAAGGGAAGGTCTTGTTCCCCTTTTATTCAGTTGAATGATCTTTTTGACATCTTCCAGGTCAATGGCTACCGGTTTGGATCCGTACGAATTTTCAACAATGTACCATATTTTTTTATTGAGGATCTCTGTCTTAAAATGCCTGGCGAGTCCTTTTTCCGTTTCAAGCATCAATAGCTCGTTTGGAAAATCCTCCTGAGCCTCGAGGTAAGTATCGAGTTCATACATTAAACAGCATTTTAACTTACCGCACTGTCCTGCCATTTTCTCTGCATTCGGCGAAAGTCCCTGTTTAAGAGCAGCCTCTGAAGTGACGCTCGAGAAATCCGTTCTCCATGTTGAGCAGCAGAGTTCCCTGCCGCAGGACCCGATTCCACCGACGCGTCCGGCTTCCTGCCGGGCTCCGATTTGTTTCATCTCGACTTTTATCTGAAACTCACGGGCATATAGTTTGATCAGTTCCCGGAAATCGACCCGCTCGTCAGCGATATAATAAAAAATTGCTTTGGAATTATCACCCCGGAACTCCACATCACCGATCTTCATATTCAGTCCAAGTTCTGCGGCAAGCTGTCTTGCCCTGACCATCACGGGATTTTCCCGTTTCCGGGCGATGTCCCATTTTTTTAGATCAGCTTCTGTTGCTACCCGGTAAATCTTGTTCCAGGTATAACGTTCCTGTTTTTTTATTTTCCTTTCAAATTGTTTTTTTGCAAGAGTTCCTGTCAGCGACACATAACCCAGGTCGTGCCCCGGAGAGCAGGCCACAACAACAAGGTCGCCAATTTTTAAGGGCAGGAGGTCCTCATTTTTAAAGAACTCCTTCCTGGTTCCTTTAAACCGGATTTCAACTATATTGCTAACATAACTTGTATCGGGCAAATCGTTTAACCAGTTGTAAGTGCTTAGCATTTCAGGCCGCTCACCTACTTTGTTCATTGTACATCCACTGCATCCCATATCTTCGGTCTTGATTTGTATTTGATCACTCCCCTGTCAATTTTCCTTTGCAGTCAAATTCAGTAAGGGTTTCAAATAACCTGTATACCTGTTTTTGCATCACGCATCTCAGGTTTCGGGCTATTTCGGACAAAAATATCTAAAATTAACGAGAACCACTATATAAATTAATTCTAAATAATTTTATTCGGCTTTGGAGTGCACGGATTACGTCTGCTTTTCTATTTTTGTTAAAAAAAGTCGTGCAACGAATTTTTATGATCCAGTTCATCGGCATATTCCTTTTTCTTTTTTCAATTAAAGGTTTATCCGTCACGTTGAGTGAGAATACAGAGGTTAGTATCCTGACCTGCGGTCCCGGTAAAATGATCCATGCGATATACGGGCATACGGCGATCCGGGTAAGAGATCCGGCACAAGGCCTCGATCTTGTTTTTAACTATGGTGTTTTTAGTTTTAGCAAGCCGAATTTTATATACCGCTTTGCCAAAGGACAAACCGATTATATGCTGGCGCCTGAACGTTATAACGAGTTTTATGAGGGTTATAAAGAACGGGGGCGCAGCATCTATGAGCAGGTATTGGATTTGAGTGCCGCGGACAAGCAAAAATTATGGAATTTTTTAGTTGAAAATGCCAAACCCGAAAACAGGGAATACCGCTATAATTTCTTTCTGGATAACTGTGCCACGCGTGTGCGGGATGTGATCAAAAATCAGGTTGCCGAAAATATCAATTTTCCGGAAGCCGGTGAGGGTATGACTTTCCGGCAGCACATTAATTCCTATCAGCGGGTATTACCCTGGGCTGACTTTGGTATAGACCTGGCATTAGGGAGACCTGCTGACCAGGTCGCTACTGCCTGGCAGGAAATGTTCCTTCCCGATTTTTTAATGAAACATTTTGGTCGTGCACGGATTGCAACAGTGGCCGGTGACAGACCACTTGTAAAGGAAACGCATACGCTTTATGAAGCTGAAAAAGAACCGTCCGGGTTCAAAATCATGACCCCGCTTTCTGTAGCTGCTGTTTTGCTCCTGGTTGTGGTCCTGATCAGCATTCAGGAGTACCGGAAGGGGATCAGAAATTATCTGACCGATTATGTATTGATGCTCTTAACCGGTCTTATTGGTTTTGCGGCGCTTTGGCTAATGATCTGGTCAGAGCATCCTGCCGTACAGTTAAACTATAATGTTTTATGGGCGGTACCTTTCAATTTGCTTTTCATGTTTGCCTGGATGAACAGGAAATGGCGCTCCGCAATTCATTTGTACTGGCCGCTGCTGGCCGGCTGGATGATCCTGTTCCTGTTGCTTGGCTTTTTTGTGCCGCAGAGCTTTCATCCGGTGGTCTATTTGATCGCATTGATGCTGCTCTGCCGCTCTGTTTTGCATACGCTTGAGCATTTGAGATTTAGATAATCAGCTATTCAGGCAATCAGATCGTCTGAGAATCTGAATAGCCGGGAATCCGAAAATCCTGATACCTGTGTCTTGCGTCTGACGGAGATTGTTGAAAAGTTTCGGTGAACAATTCCGTTAAGTTGACCTTTCTATTTGGCACATCTTTTATCTTTGTTTATCTGATATAAACCGGAATCTGATTTGACCGATACAAAAAAATATGTTGAAACCCCTTTGATGAATCAGTATTATCAAGTCAAAGGGAAGCACCCGGATGCTATTTTGCTTTTCCGGGTAGGTGATTTTTATGAAACTTTTGGAGAAGATGCGATCCGGACGGCCGAGATCCTTGGGATCACGTTGACACGCCGGGCAAATGGCTCGGCTAGTTACGTCGAGCTTGCCGGTTTTCCCTATCATGCTTTAGATACTTACCTTCCGAAACTGGTCAGGGCTGGTCAGCGGGTGGCGATCTGCGAACAGCTTGAAGATCCCAAACTGACCAAGAAGATTGTGAAACGTGGAATTACAGAGCTTATTACCCCCGGAGTATCGATTCATGATAATATTCTGGATCACCGGGAAAATAATTTCCTTGCGTCGGTTCATTTTGATAAAAAAATGGCCGGAGTCGCTTTCCTTGATATTTCGACGGGCGAATTCATGACCGCTGAAGGCGGCTTTGACTACATTGATAAATTACTCAGTTCCTTTAAACCCAAGGAAGTTCTTTTTCAGAAGGGGAAGGGCAGTGAATTCACGGATCTTTTCGGAGGTAAATATTATACATTTGCCCAGGACGAGTGGATTTATACCGAAGATGCCGCTGAAGACAGGCTGCTTAGGCATTTCGGCACCAAAACATTGAAGGGATACGGTGTGCAGGATTTGAGATATGGGGTTATTGCGGCCGGAGCGATCCTGCATTACCTCGATCTGACCCAGCATCAGCAGATTCAGCATATCAATTCACTGTCGCGAATTCAGGAGGATAAATATGTCTGGCTTGACCGCTTTACGGTAAGAAACCTGGAATTGTTCAGTGCGATTAATGAGGGGGCCAAAACGTTGTCCCAGGTGCTGGATAAAACCATTTCGCCGATGGGTTCACGAATGCTGAAGCGTTGGATCGCCCTGCCGTTGAAAGAGATCACTGCAATTAATGAACGGCTTTCGGTCGTTGAATACTTTGTAGCCAATCCGGATGAAAAAGAACATCTGGGAGACCAGATCAGGCAGATTGGCGACCTGGAGAGACTGATTTCGAAGGTGGCTGTCGGAAGGATTAATCCACGGGAAGTTGCCCAGTTGAAAAATGCATTGAAGGCTATTGAACCGGTTAAGGAAAGCATTGGTTCGTCAAACCATCCGATCTTAAAGCGTTTTGCAGAGCAACTGAATCCATGCCTTTCAATCCGGGAACGGATTGAAAGGGAGATTTCAAACGATCCGCCGATGCTGGTGAATCGCGGCAATGTGATTCGCAGCGGGGTCTCCACGGAACTGGATGAACTGAGAACATTGGCTTATTCAGGAAAGGACTACCTGGTAAAAATGCAGGAACGGGAATCGGAAAGGACAGGGATTTCTTCATTGAAGATTTCCTTCAATAATGTGTTTGGCTATTATATTGAGGTTCGCAATACCCATAAGGACAAAGTGCCTGCCGAATGGATCCGCAAGCAGACACTGGTCAGTGCAGAGCGTTACATCACGGAAGAGTTGAAGGATTACGAATCCAAAATACTGGGTGCAGAAGAAAAAATACTGGCGCTTGAAATCAGGCTTTTTGACGATCTGGTGATTGCCCTGACCGATTATATTCAGGCCATTCAGTTGAATGCGGTGGTGATCGCAAAGCTGGACTGTCTGCTTTCATTTGCCGGCTCTGCAATAGAAAATACATACTGCAGGCCGGAGATCAACGACACAAAAATAATTGATATCCGGGAAGGGCGTCATCCTGTGATTGAGCAGCAACTGCCGATAGGTGAGAGCTATATTGCCAATGACGTCCTTCTGGATCAGGACGACCAGCAGATTATCATCATCACCGGACCCAATATGGCCGGTAAATCGGCCTTGCTGAGGCAAACGGCACTAATCGTGCTGATGGGGCAGATTGGGTCATTTGTTCCCGCATCATCGGCGAAGATTGGATATGTTGATAAGATCTTTACCCGGGTGGGAGCTTCAGATAACATTTCACTTGGTGAATCGACTTTCATGGTCGAGATGCATGAAGCCGCCAGCATCCTGAACAACCTTTCTGACCGAAGCCTGATCCTTCTTGATGAACTGGGACGGGGTACTTCAACTTATGATGGTATTTCAATCGCCTGGTCTATTGTTGAATATATTCACGAACACCCGCATACGAAAGCCAAAACTCTGTTTGCAACCCATTATCATGAATTGAATGAAATGGAAAAGTCATTTGGCAGGGTGAAGAATTTTAATGTCAGTGTCAGGGAAGTAGGGAATAAGGTGATTTTTCTCCGCAAATTAGTGGCAGGAGGAAGTAATCACAGTTTTGGCATTCATGTTGCAAAAATGGCAGGAATGCCTCCTTCGGTGGTGGAAAGGGCCGATGAAATTCTGCATCAGCTCGAAGGGAATAACCGGAAAGGCGGTTTATCCAAACCGTTGAAAGGAATGGCCGAGAAGCGGGAAGGATATCAGCTCAGCTTTTTCCAACTGGACGATCCGGTGCTGAAGGCAATCCGCGATGAGATCAGGAGCCTTGATATTAATCAGCTTACCCCGCTTGAGGCGCTGAATAAGCTGAATGAGATCAAGAAGCTGACCGGGCTGAAATGATGTCCGTATTTACCGCTGTCATTCCTGTGCAAATACCATCCCTGCCTAAATGCTGTTGCGGCATTTTTATCCGGCCTTCCTGTCAAAAAGTTTTTGGAGAAAAGAAAATTAAGGATATATTTGCATCGCTGTTTTCAGGAGCAGTAAGTTCTTCAGGTTTATGCGAGAGTAGCTCAGTTGGTAGAGCACAACCTTGCCAAGGTTGGGGTCGCGGGTTCGAATCCCGTCTCTCGCTCGTTGGCGTAAAATACAGGAAAGTCGTTCTATTTCAGGAACAACCGTTTTTTACACTAAAACGATGCCCGGGTGGTGGAATGGTAGACACGTTGGACTTAAAATCCAATGGCCAGAAACGGTCGTGCGGGTTCAAGTCCCGCCCCGGGTACAAAAAGTCCTCTCATAATCAATGATTTGGGAGGATTTGTTGTTTCAAAAAACGATCTCCCACCAAAAGTCTTGCTAATCACCTCGGAACCCACATGTGAAACTGGACAAAGACAGAGGCAGTTTTGTCCCGGGTACAGCCAGAGTTTAAAATATGGACCTTTTTCACGCTAGACTAGTGATATTATGCTCCATTCTTTTTCTGCGTAACAAACATTTAGAATCTTCCCTGTCAAAAAGACAATCTTTACTTCCCTGACACTTTACGGTACATATGGAATTAAAGTCTTTTCTAATCTTTTCAGCGTAATTGCCAGGTGTTAATCCTGTTAAGCTCTTATATATGCGGTAAAAAGATTCATTTGATGAAAAACCACATTGAGCATAAATATCTGCCAGCATATAGATTTCCCCGGAAATAACTTTATTCTCAATGATAAACTGAGCCATCTTAATCCTGAAAGTATTCAGAAGTTGCCTGAAGTTAACTGAGCTGTTTTTTTTCAGCGCGGAGTGTAAATATGTCCTGTTTGTGCCTATATGTTTAATAATATCTTCTTGTGTTAAGTTGGGATCGAGGAACAATTCCTTTGATTCAATAATTGTTAGTATTTGATCATAGATGCGTTTGTATTTAGATGTATCAGGTTCTTGGTTTTCCTTAATGTGTTCATCTTTTCTTAGCTTCAGCGGGAAGGTAAGTTTTAAATATTTATGGAAAGATTTTAATTTAAGACTCAAGTGGCGCAGACCTTTATTTGATACGTTTTCTTTTACATTTATTTTCTCTATTCTGTTGTCATATCGGTTTTTATGTGTAATTTCCATTATAGATTTACTTTCATCCTTGACTTCCTTACTTATTGTTTTGCATAGAAAATTTTTAGATGTTATTGTCTGGTGAAACTCCCATCCACTCAGACTTGATGTTTCCGTTGTGGTATGATAATATACGATTCCTTCCGATTTGATTTTAGAATTAAACATGAGAGCTATTTCTATATTTCTTGTTCTGCGATTTGATTTTTAATATAATTATGGTTGTTTAGTAAGTCCATAATAAGTCCATGTTTTTATAAGCTAAAATAAGCAGAAGTAGAGTTTAATGACAAATCCTGAGGGGTATCAAAAGGTGATATGTTTATGTAAGATGCTTGTAGTTATCGCGTTAGAGTGAAAGCGATGTGTAAAAGGGGGTCAGTCTATGTGATTTTGAACAAAAAAGCGTTTGTCGCGTAACTAAAAGGACATGAGGTAGGTATTCAGGTTCTCTTCGGGCGAAAGATTTAAGCGCTTTCTGAGGCGGGTACGGGCTGATTTGATACTATCTGTGGAGATAAAAGTAATGGAAGCTATTTCTTTTGTACTAAGGTTTAGACGTAAGTAGGCAGCAAGTTTTATTTCAGATGAAGTTATCTCAGGGAATTGCTTTACGAGTTTTTCGAAAAACCGGGGATGAACATTTTTGAAATAAGTTTCAAAATGTGACCATGGCTCTCCTTTGATTTTCAGAGAAATATCAAGAGCCAAATTACGTAGTTCTTCCTTCATTTGTCTGTTCCTGTTTCCGTATGTTGCTCTCAGTTTATTGATTTTACCCAAAATATTTTGGTTAAACTCATTGTTTTGTATGATGTTCATGGTAATGGAAACCAATTCACGGTTTTTAAGGTTCACGCTTTCTTTGTAATGCTCCGAAAGCTTTAACATCGAATGGCAACGTGCCTTTAGTTCAATGGTATCTACAGGCTTGCGGATAAAATCAATCGCGCCGGCCCCAAGCGCTGTCTTGAGGTGTTCCGATTCAGTCATTACTCCGGTAAGCATGACTATTGGAATATCATAAGTTGTTGGATTGCTCTTTAACATTTTAATGAGTTCAATTCCAGACATGCCCGGCATCTGCCAGTCTGTGATGATCAGGTCTGGCAGAATCTTCTCTGCAATAGAAATGCCTTGCTCACCTTTGGTGGTCTGATAAAAAACATAGTTTGGATTCTCATTTTCGAGTATATCGATGACGGTACGAATGACTTCAATTTCATCATCAACAATTAAAATCGAGAACTCCTTCATATTTTCACTTCATTTATCAGGTTCTCGAATTCTCTTTTATTTGCGCAATCCACCGAATTCTTTAGTTGCTGAAGCCATGCAGGATTTACCTGGCCTTCATTTTCGATTTTCAGGAACAGCTTTCTAAAAGCTGATATCTCATAAATTTCAAGTTTCTCGAAGTTGGGGAGATATTGCTGTAATGACAATTTTTCGCGTTCTGAAAGCGCAATTAATATTTTATCTGCAACTTTCTCTCTTTGCCCATCTTCAATAGCAGGACATGTTGGTAGGGTAAAAGATATAGACGTTCCGGCGGAGTTGCTTTCATTCACCCATATTTTCCCGTTATGAGCTTCTGTTGCTATCTTACAAAATGCCAGGCCAAGTCCTGTTGAGCGTACTTCCCCCGATTCTTTAGCTTCAATTTGAGTAAATTTGTCAAATATTTTATCATGATATTCTTTGGAGATTCCTTGCCCTGTATCATTTACTGATATGATAATTTGCCCCTGTTGCTCATCAGTTTGACCATTAATTTCAATTTGGCCATTTTCAGGGCTGAATTTAATTGCATTGGATAACAAATTGATAAAAATACGTTCAATAATTCCGGAATCTCCAATTACTCTAATTGATGGAAGGATATTATTTTCGATAATTATATTTTTCCTTTCAGCCAAAAAGATCACTTCATCCATTGCTTTTTGTGAAAGTTGGTATACCGGGAATTCCATCTTTTCTATGATCATCCGTGAGTTTTCGTATTTGCTGACATCAAGGATATTCAGTATCATGTTCAGCATTTGGCGACCTGCTTGTTTGGTTCGTTGAATGACTTTTTCTGTGTTTTTGTCTGTTGCGTTGATAATGGTATTCAGCGGATTCTTCAGGTCGTGTACAATCATGCCGGTCATTCCTTGTTTAAACTGGTCAAGTTCAAGAAGTTTTAAATTTTGTATTTCGAGCTGTTTGGCCTGTGAAACAATTTCATTCTTCTGTGCTTTCAACAACCTATTGTCTCTTTGTTTACGTTTATAATTTCGGAATACATAATATGCGAACGCTCCGGTTAACACCAAACCAATGATTAAAAAATAACGAAACACTTTTTCTTTCTGTATCTGTAATTCCTGTATTTTTAACTGTTGCTCCTTCTTCTCTGTTTCGTACTTGGTGCTCATTTCCGTAGTTGCCTTAATCTTCTCCTCATTCAGCAACGAATCTTTGTATTGCACAAAAAGCTCTGCATACTCCAACGCTTTGTCGTATTGTCCCATCCTCTTGTAGATATTTTTTAGATGTTCAGTAATTCCGCAGGTTTCGAAATTCATTTGAAGTTCTTTTGACAAGATCAATGCGTTCTGCTCATATTCGAGCGCCTGAGTCAGATAGACATTCCGCTGAAGTAAATTTCCATAGGTCGAATCAGCAAGGGTAATATTGGCGCCAGCCATATTTACATAACCAATAATCAACCGGCGCTTGTCGCCCATCTCCTCGTAAATCGCCAAAGCATGCTGTGAATATTCGAGCGACTCTACGACCTTTCCCAAAAGAGAATATATATTGCTGATGTTGGTGTAACTACGGGCCAATTCCGATTTTATTCCAAGTTCTTTATTGATTTCGAATGATTTCGTCTGGTTAAAAAGCGCACTGTCAAGCAAGCCTTTTTCAAGTTTTTTATTATTGAGTTGACTCTTCTCATAAAATATGATGCCCAGGTTATTATAACATTGCGAAATTCCCAACTTATCATTGATTTGCGCATAAATGTGTAGTCCTTTTTTTGAATATTCAATAGACTTATCATAGTCATTAGTTCTCAGAAACAATAATCCGATTCGTTTTAAGCTATTGGCCTCGTTTTTCTTATCACCTATTTTTTCGAAAATAGCAAGTGCTTCGAACAACCGCTCCATTGATTGCTTAAAATCGCCTTCATTGAATTTGTTGATTCCAATGCTATTAAGGTTTTCGGCTAATCCGGCATCATTTCCCAATTTTCTATTGAGCTTTAATGCCCAGTTGAAACAGGAATCCGCATTATAGGCATTGCCTAAAAGGTTGTAGGTATTGCCAAGCTCGCGGAATACCTGCGATTGCAAATCATCCCATAACGGGTCGTTCGGGTATTTATGACTAATAATAACGCTTTTATTAAAATAGTACAATGCGGAATCCGGATTTTCCGATTGAAACTCCTTGCCAACTGAAAGATAGAGTTTGGATCGGGAGATATCATCAGAGGTCTTGCTTAAAACCGTTAGCAACGAATCAGGCCTTCCTGTTTTCGAAGAAACCTGAGAAATCGAAACGACTAAAAGTATCGAAATTGGTATGAAAAATTGCAGTAATCGCATCTTGTTTTTTTGAGATTTATATTCAAAAATTAGTTAGTCTTGATACCTCGTCAACATCGTTGCGAGTGGTTCATTCTTCATGCAACGCAAAGCTAAAAAAAACTGATTATTATCATCTGTTCTCCGTGAAAAACACTGAAATCGATTGACGGTTTCTGGTATGACCGGAATTTAAATTGATATTATCAAAAAGCAAAATGTTATTTATGTGCTTGATTGTTAGTCGAAATACACGATTAACAAAAAGCGTATTTGCTAAAATGTGAATGGCATTATTTTATTGTCGTTGGTATAGCTGTTAATGTTAATTGAAATATGAGAATTGAGAATTGAAAGTAGTATTTATGAGAATAGTGTGGTTTGATATAGCAATAATATTGTCAATGCAAACCTTATCTATTTGCTTATGACGGTTAACAATTGTATTCAAGATTCGCCACAAGCTATTGTCGGACCAGAAAAGATTGACGGATTAGTTCGCAACTCCATATCTGATTCGGACTATTCAAATCGACGTTGCCAGCGGATACTAATTTATCAAGGGAACAGAATTCTTCCGATAGATATAAGTAAGATATTAATGATTTGTACCGATGATGAGAATAGGTTTATTCGGACAGCAGATCAGGTTTTTTTATGTTCCCACTCAATAGAAAGGATGGAACAGTTGTGTTTCCCTCTTCTTTTTCGGGTCAGCAGACAATTTCTGATTTCTTTTGAATCTATTGATCAAATCTACACCGGTGAATCTGGCAGATTGTTTGTAAAGCTTATTAAACCTATTTGTTCTGTTATCTCGGTTAGCAGGAGGAGAATATCCTCTTTTATTCATTGGATTGAAACAGGTGAGATATTAGCGTGAGTTTTTTACAGAAATTTGAAAAATATGTTCTTGAGTTGACTAAACTCTTCAGATGAAGTATTTAATTGTATTGGGGATTATTTCCATAATTCAATCCGAACGAGTCGGGATTGCTCTGGGACGGAACAGAAAACTTGTATTTGTGAATCTTTGTAATGACGTAATTCAGCGGATTATTGTGAGTGTATTCCGAGAGGATGTGAGACCCGATAAATTTTTGACCGCTCAATGCTTTTTTTCAACCACTCAGTCCGCCAACCCGACCATTCGGGCAAAAAGACGCGCAGCATGGTTTTTATATGTCTGAATTTCAGCATAGTTTTAAAAACAGAAAGCCGAATGAAATCAAATGAAAGTCGGTTATACAAAATGATTATTTAATCCTTGAAGGAGAAGAGAATGGATGTCAAATCAAATGTGGAACCAGGTCAGGAGAAAAAGATTTGAGAAAAATAAAAAGAAAATCCGGATTTCTTTCGGGAGTTTCAGGCAGGGAAAGCCAGCAATAATTAAATAAATAAACTTTAACCGGAGTCTTGAATAAATAAATATGATGAATAAAAATTCTTTAGCGCGGGAACTGGCCTGGCGTCTTAACTGTACAAACGTTTTGGCGAAAGCTTTTATCCGGGAATATAATAATTTGATTGCGGACAAAATAAAAAAAGGGCATGCCGTGAAGATTCAATATTTTGGGGTTTTCTCGCCTTTCTGTCGTGCTGAGCGTCCAGGGAGGAATCCTCAAACAGGGGAGCCGTGTAAAATTACGCCGCAAACGATAATGAAGTTTAAGCCCAGTAGATGTGTTTTAGAAAAAATCAACAAAGAATGAGCTGTTTGTTTGTAATAATAGTTTTTGTTATCGCAATTTCTATGGGAAGGATTATTCTTCCATCCATATTTCGTGTTGCTTTCCGGATGCGTTTGTTTGATTCTATTGAAAGCAGGAAAATACATTCCGGGATTATTCCCCGTATCGGGGGGGTATCATTTTTACCTACGCAATTTTGCTTATTGATGTTATCGATGTTTCTTATGTATAAGTTTGGTTATCTTAACAGGTATCCGGAGCTGTCCTCTCTTTTGCCTCAATTTTTATTGTTGATGTGTGGGCTGATACTTTTGTTTATAGTAGGGGGCATCGATGATTTGATCGGAATTAATTATCGTTGGAAATTTATTGCTCAGATTATAGCAGCTTCATTTTTTCCTCTTTCAGGCCTTTGGATTAATGATTTTTATGGCTTGTTGAGAATAACGGTTTTGCCTGCGCCAATTGGTATGCCATTGACGGTTTTACTTGTCGTATTCATTATTAATGCTGTAAATTTCATTGATGGTATCGACGGTCTTTGTTCCGGGATAATCGCGTTGGGATGTCTTATTCTGGGAAGTTTGTTTTTTTACAACGGTGCCTGGTTGCATGCCGTCTTTGCCTTTATAACTGCAGGCGTATTGCTTCCCTTCTTTTATTATAATGTGTTTGGGATATCGAAAGGAAAGCGCAGGATTTTCATGGGTGATACCGGCAGCCTGACGTTAGGATTGTCGGTGGCATTTCTTGCTGTTAGTTACGCGATGCGTAATCCTGATATAAAGCCTTTTGCAAAAGGGGCAATTGTTGTAGCGTTTGCGACATTAATCATTCCGATGTTTGATGCGATACGGGTGATTTGGATCCGTTACCGTATGCGTAACCCTCTCTTTTTGCCCGACCGCAATCATATCCATCACCGGCTTTTGAGAATAGGTATCTCTCACCATGCTACGATGATCCTGATCCTATTGATGGCGGTTTTTATTAGCTGCTTCAATATGATCATGGTCGAATATATCGGCAATAATAGTGTGTTGTTGCTGGATGTCGTAATTTGGATTGGATTCAATATCTGCTTTGACCAGATTGAAAACACTCAGGTGAAAAGGAAAGTAAGTGAACAAACGTAACAACGATTGATATGAAAATTAAGATTATTGGTGGTTCAGGATTTGTTGGTACCCGTCTTATCGATCTGTTAAGGGACTTTCCTGCTGTCAGTTTATTGAATATTGATAAACAGCAAAGCTGGAAATATCCGGAGATTACAAGGATCGCTAATGTGTTGGATGTAGAAAAGCTAACGGCATTATTGGCCGGTGCGGATGTTGTCGTATTGCTTGCCGCGGAACATAAAGATAACGTGTCGCCGGCATCGCTTTACTATGATATTAATGTCGGGGGGATGCGTAATACGCTTGCCGCCATGGAGCAGAATGGGATTACGCGGTTAATCTTTACCAGTTCGGTGGCTGTTTATGGATTGAACAAAAATAATCCTTCTGAAGAAAGTCCCGCGGACCCGTTTAATGATTACGGGTGTAGCAAGTGGCAGGCGGAATGTGTGTTGAAATCATGGCACGAAGAGCACCCTGACTGGAATATCAATGTCGTCCGCCCGACTGTTATTTTTGGAGAAGGCAACCGGGGAAACGTGTACAATCTTTTGCTTCAAATTGCATCCGGTAAATTTTTGATGATTGGAAAAGGCTATAACCGGAAATCAATGGCATATGTCGGGAATGTCGTTGCTTTTATTTCTTTTTTGATATGGGAAGGAAAAGACGGGTATAAGGTATTCAATTACGTGGATAAGCCTGATTTTACAATGAATGAGTTGGTTGATCATGCGGGAATTGTCTTGAACAAACATATCCCTGTAACACGCATTCCCTATTGGCTGGGAATGGCCGGCGGGTATTGCTTTGATATTTTAGCTAAGGTCACAGGCCGTAAATTAACCATAAGCTCTGTTCGCGTTAAAAAGTTCTGCGCTGTAACACAATATGAGACTTCGAAAGAAACAACGTCCTGCTTTCATCCGGTTTGTTCTTTAGGCGAGGGATTAGCCAGAACGCTAAGTTATGAATTTGGGGGAAACAAGAATGACTAGTCGAGACGAGGCTGCGAGTAACAGAAGATTGGCGAAGAATACAATCATGTTGTATATGCGTAGCATATTTACTCTTCTGATTGGTCTCTATACATCCCGTGTTGTATTGAGCACTCTGGGAGTAGAGGATTATGGAATTTATAATATTGTCGGCGGCTTTGTTATTTTATTCTCAATTGTGAGCAGTACGATGACTGCTACAACACAGCGTTATCTTACATTCGAACTTGGTAAATGGAATTATGAAAACTCAAGAGAAGTCTTTGGAACTGCTATGGCTATCCATATCGGATTGGTTGTTATCTTATTGGTCTTGCTTGAAACTGTAGGATTGTGGTTTCTGAATTACCGGATGAACATCGTGCCGGAAAGAATATATGCGGCCAACTGGGTATTCCAGTTTTCTATCTTAGGGTTTGTGTTTAGTATTTTAAGTTCTCCTTATATAGCCGCTATAATTGCTCATGAAAAAATGGGGTTATTCGCTTATATCAGTATTTTCGATGCATCACTAAAGCTATTGGTCATTTATTTACTACCATTTTCATCGGTCGATAAATTGATCATTTATTCTATGTTATTGTTTGTCGCTTCTTTGATAACACAAACGATATACGTCATTTATTCCAGGACCAATTTTGATGAAGTAACGTTTGCTTTTGTTCGGGAAAAGGCTGTTTATAAGAACATGGCGGGCTTTGCCGGAATGAATTTTCTGGGATCATTTTCTGCCATATTAAGCGATCAGGGAGTCAATATTCTGTTAAACCTGTTTTTCGGGGTTGCAGTCAATGCATCCCGTGGTTTAGCTGTGCAGGTACAAGGTGCTGTAATGAGATTTGTTAATGATTTTATGACTGCTTTGAACCCGCAGATAACGAAGTCTTTTGCTTCGTCAGATGTTGAAAGCATGATGGAACTGGTGTATCGGGGTGCAAAATTTTCATTCTATTTGTTGCTTTTTTTTTCTCTGCCGGTTCTTATACAGACTCCTTACGTGCTCTCTTTATGGTTAAATGTTGTTCCCGCTTACACGGTGGTATTTGTCCGGTTAACTCTTGCATTGGCCATGGTTAATGTCCTGTCGAATCCGCTGATTACAGCCATACTGGCAACCGGTAATATCAAATCAATGTGCCTTTGGATCGGGGGGGTCAGGTTGCTGGTTTTACCATTTTGTTATTTTTTGTTGTATTTGGAATGTCAGCCATACTGCGTTTATTATGTGTTAATCGGGATGGATCTGGTATTGCTTTGGGTACGGTTATTTGTTCTTCGGGCTTTAATACAAAATTCGATCTATGCCTATATTGGAAATGTCCTATACCGGATCTTGCCTGTAAGTGGTGTGTCCCTGACGCTTTCGTACGCCATTTCCGGATTTTTTTCTGTCGGTGCCCTTGGTGTTATGGCATTCGCGATTACTTCTTTATTTATGACAGCCTCGGTTATTTACCTCCTTGGTCTGAAAAAAAAAGAACGGGACATGATAACGAATGTTGTTGTTTTGAAATGTAAACAGCTGACACATAAAATCTAAATGATCGTGCTATGACAGTTCAGTATTTAATCGCATATTATTACGAAAGGGGAATAAGAGATACAGTCGTGGTGAAAGACGCATTGTCTCATGTAAATCAGAATTTAAAGTTCTCTTTTAATATCATTGAAGATGCGAGAAGCGCCATGTTTTATGCAATGGGAAAATCTCAGACGTTGCAACGGCCGGTAATTCTGATTGTTAAAAGTGAGCATATTACAAACTGTTATACCGGCTTGGTAGAGGCATGGTTCCAGCAAATGCCTGTTATTTTAATATCGCTGGACACTGAAAAGGTAGATTATTCCTATCTGGACAGATGTATCGAGCATAAAGTTGCTATTAAAAAAGGCCGGCGGACAGGGAATGACCAACTTGAAGGTTCCTTACGGGTTCCGGGCCCTTCGCTGGTTGTCTTGCCAGGGATGGAGCCGCTTTCTGCGTCTGTTGTAAAACGGATGGAAATAGCACAAAGCATAAGATCTTTGCCATCCGATGCAATCATCTTTTGTTCTGCCAGGTATTCGGAAAGCCTCACTGTAACTAATACCGTTTATTGGATAGAAGAAAAAGATAAATATGGCGTAGTTTCAAATTATTTAGGGTACATCAATGGCTATGAAGGCCATGCTTGTCTGATTATTCCAATGGAATGGACCGGACTTGATTTAAACATTTTTCATACCCGTTATTTAAATGAACGTTTTAAACTGGTGCTGATCCAGGATAAAGGTACATTTTATGTTGATATCGTTCATTGGATCTCGTATAACAGTATCCGGATTTTTGATGCAAGGAGTGAAGATTCGTCAGTCTATTGCTCTTTTTTTACAGCCAAACAACCCTCAGTGCTAATTTTAGGATCGTGATTATGTACACCAATTTAATCAATGTTCAAATAATTATATCGTTATTAAAACAATATAACATCAGGCATTTGGTATTATCTCCCGGTACAAGAAATGCGCCACTGGTCCATAGCGTGGAGGGAGATCCTTTTTTCAAATGTTATTCGGTTGTTGATGAGCGAAGTGCAGGGTATTTCGCGTTGGGACTTTCCCGTGCATTAAAGCGCCCTGTATGTGTCAGTTGTACATCATCGACAGCAACATGTAACTATTTACCGGCAATAAAAGAAGCCTGGGGGAAGAACCTGCCATTGATAGCGCTTACGGCGGATCGAAATTCACATAAGCTTTACCAAATGGAAGATCAGATGATTGACCAAACGAACATGTATGGCAAATATACGCATTGTTCTGTGGATTTGCCGGAAGTTCATGATGCAGACGCGACATGGTTCTGTACAAGAAAGGTTAATGAGGCTTTTGACGCAGTCAGTAAAGGTCCGGTTCAGGTGAACTTTCAGGTATCGTTATTGGGTTCTTTTAATGTGCCGGAGTTACCTGTTTACCGAAAAATTAATCTTCATAGCGAGATAAAAAATGATTTTGGATGGGAACAATTTAGGGGTCGGTTACTGGCGGGAAAACGAATTATGGTGCTTTGCGGACAGCATTATCCGCAGAATGCCAGGTTGAGGGAGTTGCTAATAGCGTTTAGCTTAAAATATAATTGCATTATTTCAGCAGATCATTTAACAAATTTCTATCACAAAGACTTCCTGAAAACGATTCTTGTTACAGAATCAATGACGGACCAAGAGTTTGAGCAATTTATGCCAGACATCGTTATAACCTTAGGGAAGCATATCTGGTCTTTTATTAAATACAAGCTAAGAAATAAAGGCGGTGAATTTGAACACTGGAGAGTCTCTCCTGACGGCAGGATGACGGATGGCCTGCGTTCATTGGCACATGTTTTTAAATGTACTCCTGAAGTATTTTTCGAGAACATGAACAAGGTAACCGGCGCGCAGAATGATAGAGTCTATTTTGACCGGTGGAGGAGGCGGATCGATGAAGTGAAATTGCCGGACTTGAAATTCACAAATTTTTCGGTAATAAGAGACTTATCCAGGTGCATACCGCATGGGGCCCTTGTTCATACGACGATATTAAATGCAACAAGGCTGACCAATTTCCAGGGTTTGGATGATTCGGTTACTTGTTACAGTAATTTAGGCGCAGAAGGTATCGATGGCGGCTTTTCGACATTTCAGGGAGAATCGGAAGATTTTAAGACCGGATTATCATTCCTGATTACAGGTGATTTGAGCTTTATTTATGACATGAACGCGATACAAAATGTTTTAAACAAACGCCAGCGGGTATTGTTGATCAATAATTTTGCCGGAGGAGAATTTCACACGAACTTTAGTATTAACGATATCCCGGATATGGACCTTTATATCGCTGCAGGCCATCATTCCAGGTTGCATTGTTCTTTTTCGATGTTAGATATCACGTATTTGTCTGCTTCAAATCAAGATGAATTGGATCAATGCTTGCCTGTGTTTATTGCAGAAAGCGACAAACCAATCATATTGGAAGTATTCACCTGCGCGGAAACTGATTCTTCTGTCTTAAAGAATTTCTATTTCATCAATACCAAAATTGTTTTTTCAAGTAGCTTGAAAGGTCGGTTAAAAAGAATCATAAGAAGGTTAGCGCCACTCAAACAACATTAACCAGGGAAGAAATATGAAAAAATATATCGAAAGGCTTGTCACCTATGTGCTATACGGAACACCCCAGGTTAATGTGGTCGCTTCGGTAAGCCAGTTGGCGCCCAATGAAAGGTTGAAAGGCAAAAATATCATGGTGACCGGCGGCGGTCGCGGGCTCGGTTTTTATATCGCGAAAAAATGTGTAGAAGAAGGTGCAATTGTTTTAATCACCGGTAGGAATGAAAAACTGCTGGGTGAGGCTTCTGTTAAGCTTGGCGGTTGCCGCTATTTGAAGTTTGATGTCGGGTTGGCGGAGGATATTCCCGTTCTTTTTCATCATGCTGTTGAAATGCTGGGCGGGAGAATAGATTGTTTGGTGAACAACGCTGGTATTTCTTTACACGAAGGCAGTTTCAGAGAGGTCACCGTTGAGGGCTTTGAAAAACAGTTTAACATCAATCTGAAAGGAGCGTATTTCCTGGCACAGGCTTTTGCAGATCATTTAGAGAAAAAGGAAAGTTCCGATGGAAATATTGTTTTTATCACTTCTGAGCGGGGATTATATGGTGATGATATTCCGTATGGTTTGACGAAAGTGGCTGTCAATAGTTTGACAAGAGGATTATCCAGGCATTTATTGCCGGGCAATATCCGGGTAAATGCGGTAGCTCCCGGTGTTACAGCATCAGCTATGACCGGATACTCCAGGGAGGGTAATTTATATCGGGAAGATTCTTGTGGTAAAAGGGTCTTTTTGCCCGAAGAGATTGCAGAAGTAGTTGTTTTTCTTCTTTCTGATGTTTCACAGTGCATCTCAGGAGAGGTAATCGCATGTAATCAAGGTAATCATTTAAGATGTGATGTATGAAAATCGGGATATTGACGTTTCACTGCGCGCATAATTATGGAGCGGTATTACAGGCTTATGCATTGCAGGAGTACCTGCTAAGCAAAGGGTACGATGCCTGTGTTATTGATTACAGGCCAAGCTATCTGACTAATCTGTACCGTACATTCTTTCCTGAACGTTACAGGCAACTCAATCCCCTTCTACGCATGAAGGTATTCATCGGCGAATGTTTACGCTTTAAAAAACGAAATAAACGGTATAAAGCTTTTGAAGGCTTCATTACCGGCAAACTTCGTTTATTAAAAATGGACTTACATTCGGATGTGCATGACGTTGATGTTTTTGTATTCGGCAGTGATCAGATTTGGAATCCGACAATATGCCATGGGTTTGATCCTGTATATTGGGGAGACTTTAAAGCCGCCAAAAATAAGTTAAGGATTTCCTATGCTGTCAGTATGGGAAAGACATCGTTAACAGTAACAGAAGAAATGGAAATAAAACGTGGTCTGGAGTTGATGGACCATATTAGCGTAAGGGAAAAGTTGTTGCAACATAACCTGACACGTTTGACTTCTAAAAATGTAGCGAACGTAGTTGATCCTACATTACTGGTTCCTGTAACGGTCTTTGATCACATCGCGAAAGATCCTGTTGTAAATGGCCCATACGTGTTATTGTACCAAGTTTATCGGGAAGATCCGGAGATCATGAAACTGGCCCGGCATGTCGCCTCCCAGGTGAATGGAGTGGTTATAGAGGTATTATCAGTCATTAAGAGATGGAAAAGTCAGCCCCATAAGCTGGAATATGCATCGCCTGCTGAGTTTTTAGGATTGGTTAAGCATGCATGTTGTATCGTCACTTCATCGTTCCATGGCGCCGCATTTTCAGTGATATTCCGTAAACCGTTTTATACTTTGCGGTTGGATCATCCGTTGGATAGCCGTTCCGCATCATTGTTGGCAAGCCTGGGCCTGCAAGAACGCATGATTGAAAAAAATGAGCTAGCTACATTTTCACCGATTGATTACGATCTTGTTTCCTGGAAACTCGCGGAACAAAAGAAACAGAGTGAATCTTATTTATTATCAGCGCTGTGCCTTTCAACTCAAAAGTTATGAATGCCTCTCCAAAATTATCCGTGGTTGTTCCTGTATATCAGGAAGAAAACTATCTCAACCAGTGCATAGACAGCATCCTGGATCAAACATTCCCGGAATTTGAATTATTGCTCATCAATGACGGCTCTAAGGATCGTTCCGGTGAAATTTGTGATTCGTATGCGGCTCAGGACCTCCGCGTCCGGGTTTTTCACAAAGAAAACGGCGGGGTAAGTTCTGCAAGGAATTTAGGATTAAAAGAAGCAAAAGGAGATTGGATCACGTTTATCGATTCGGATGATTGGGTTGAAAAAGAATATTTATTCAATTTGATGACATACCGTGATTATGATTTGGTGGTCTGTTCATATCATAAATTTGGCGGATTAAAATTGGAAAATTCACCATCTTATCCTGATATATCCTACAAAGGGCGAACATGTATTGGTGAAAAAATGGAGACCTATTTTGACTGCGCTACATTTGGCGCTCTATGGTGTAAGTTATTTAAGACCAGTATTCTGATAAGTAATCGAATTTATTTTGATCCGAAAATCTCATCGGGCGAAGATACCCTTTGGGTTTTTCAGTATTTTTTTTTCATAAATTCTTTGAAGACCATATCGTTTGCCGGCTACAATTACCGGCAAAGTGAAAACAATCACTTATCACATCTGGCTTTATCACATGAAGCGGTGAACTATACTTTACCTAAGCTAATAACGAGATTACGACATTTGGAAGAAAGGTTTGAGGCTGATTTGTCTTTTCTTCGCTATGGGTTAATTGTAGAGATGCTTCATAAACATATGAAACTATTTTTTGGCTTGAATATCAATGAGATAAAAATAAACATGGCAAACCTTACTACGCCCCTTTTTTCTTTATTGTGGCGCGACCGGGAATATGTACTAAAGGGAGAAAGACGTAAACTGTTTGATTGGTTAATCCTGCATCGACAGTTTCTGTTATTGGCTATTTATATTAAAATGATCCAAAAGGTGTACTAAAGCAATCATTATGATGTATCGAATTAAACTGTCTGTCATTATACCGGTATTCAATGCAGAATCCTATATGGGGCGGTGTGTGCGGAGTTTGTTTGAGCAAACGCTGGATGACATCGAATACATATTTGTCAACGATGGTACGACTGATCGCAGTATTCAACAATTGCAACAATTGGTGACGGAATACCCTGACCGAGCCGCAAATGTGAAAATTATCAGCCATGAAACCAATAAAGGGGTGGCGGCAACGCGGAATACCGGATTAGGCCAGGCAACAGGAGACTATATTGGCTGGGTTGACAGCGATGACTGGGTTGATGCGGAGATGTTTTCTCAATTATATCATGAGGCGGTAAAGCATTGTTCGGATCTCGTATGGTGTGACTTTTATAATGTACGGGAAGGACAAAAACAATTGGAATCTTTGCGATGCAGGGAGGATCCCGTCGATGTCATCAAGGCTATTCTGTCAGGAACACGTCATGGAACGCTCTGTACCTGTATTGCGAAAAGAGAACTATATACTGAATATGAGATCCGTTTTCCGGAAGGCATCAATATGATGGAGGATAAATATGTATTGGTTCAGTTAATGTTTTTTGCAAAACGCATCAAATATATCCCCAGGCCCTATTATTATTATGAGAAAGGGAATGTAACTTCTGCGACCTCAGCCTGGAACAACCTGCGCGTACCCCGGGAAGCGATCGATAGTTTAAACGCGACGATTGACTTTCTTACGCATACCACGTTGAGACGGACATTGTGGCAAGAAATGAAGTATGCCAGGTTGATACTTAAGAGAGGACTGCTCAATTCGTTGGATATTGCTTCTTTTAAGATGTGGCGAGATTTGTTTCCCGGGGACAATAAAGATATATGGAGTTGTCCGAATATGACATGGAGGCAGAAGCTGTTGGGATGGAGTATTAGCCATAACTACTGGGTAATTGCCAGGATCTGGATAAGTTTAAAAAAGAGATATCATTAAGCCATAAACCCAATGAAGATAATACCAGTTGCTTTTTGTTTTGATGACAATTTGGAATCAGCCGCCGGCGTTTGCATTTCGTCTTTGTTAATTAATGCTAAGGCAAATACCTTTTACGACCTATTCATTTTGCATTCGGATAAATGCACTTTCCCTGACGGGAAATTAAATGAATTACCCTTGTTTTATCATAATTGTAAAATAACGTACCGGACTGTAGGACGGGAGTTCGAGCATGCTTTTGAAATAAGGGGGATCACTGCCGCTGCCTATTATCGTTTATTGATCCCGGAGCTCATCCCGGAATATGATAAGATCATTTATTCTGACGTAGACGTCATTTTCAGGAATGATCTGGCCGATTTCTATGAAAATACAGATTTAACGGGCTATTACGTTGCAGGCGTGTCGACGCCTTATTCGGATATTTCTAGTTATGTTAAAAGTAAGATTGGAGTAGACATCGTTCAGTATATTGCTTCAGGGAATTTGATCCTGAATAGTAAAAGTATGAGAGAAGACGGTCTTGTAGCGCGATTCAGGGAGGTGGCCCAAAGGAAGTGGAAATACCAGGATATGGATACGATAAACCAGGTGTGCGCCGGTAAAATAAAGTTGCTTCCTCCCTGGTTTTGCATAACAGGTACAATGAGTGAGATCTTATGTGACAAGAATCAATCTTATTACCCGAAAGAAGAAGCAGCCTATGCACTTAACTATGGGATCATCCATTACAATGGTCCCAAACCCTGGCAGCAGTATTGTTTAAACTTTGATATCTGGTGGGAGTATTACCGGAAATCAATCTTTTTTGAGCCGCAATTCTACTACAATTTTTATCAGTCCAGGTTGAATGAATACGATTTATTGCCTTTGTGGAAAAGGATAAAAATGGTATTGCGCTATTTTAAAATAAGGGGGATCGTAAAAAAATAGTATGAGCATGGGCTATCAGGTATCCGTCATCATCCCGGTTTATAAGGTTGAAGGTTATATCGAACGCTGTGCGCGTTCGTTATTTGGACAAACCTTTGGCAGTATCGAGTACATTTTTGTAGATGATTGTACTCCCGACCGCAGCATGCAAATTGTGGAACGTATCGTTTCTGGTTATTCCGGCAGATTCGGAGATATTCGTTACGTTCGCCATGCTGCCAATAAGGGAGTATCTGCTGTTCGGAATTCCGGCCTCTCTGCGGCCACCGGGAAATATATTTGCTATTGCGACAGTGACGATTGGGTCGAAGCTGATATGATCGAAAAGATGTATGATACAGCTATCCGTACGCAGGCAGATCTTGTCTGGACCGATTTTTATTATTCCTGTTCATCCCATGAAGAGCTCATCAGTCAAAGAACACAGCCAGACAGGATGGAATGTATCAAGGCCTTGTTATCTGAAGAACTCCATGGAAGTATGGTCAATAAGCTGGTAAAGCGTGATTTATATATTAAGAATAACGTCTGTTTTCTTGAAAATCTGAACATGTGGGAAGATTTGAGGGTTATGGTGCAGCTTTTTTTCTATGCGCGGTCGATTGCATACCTTCCGAAAGCATTCTATCATTATGTCCATTACAATACGAACTCATTGTGTGCCAATTATACCGTTAAAAGGATCAATGAAACAACAGGGAATGCGGAAAGTATTATTCAATTTCTTGCAGACAACGGTGTACGGCAAAAATTAGACAGGCATATTAATTATTTGAAACTGGCTGCAAAGAAGAGCTTATTGTTTGCGACAAATAAGAATTCTTTTTTGCGATGGAGAGAATTGTATCCGGAATCAAATAAATACATCTGGTCTTATTCGGCATTGCCGTTGCACTTAAGGTTGATCGGTTGGTGCACTTCGAACGGGATGTGGCCCGTGATTCATTTATGGATTTATTTTAAAAAACTGAAAAATAAACGCTGATCATGAGTTATCCCGTATCAGTCATTGTCCCGGTTTATAAGGTGGAAAAATACATCGAACGGTGTGCCAGGTCGTTGCTGGAACAGACTTTTCCCGGTATCGAGTACATTTTTGCAAATGATTGCACGCCCGATCAGAGCATGCAGGTACTGGAACGGGTTGCTTTGGAGTATCCTCACCGGCTGAAGGATATCCGTTACGTGTCTCACCCCCGGAACGAGGGGCTCCCAACTGCACGGAACTCAGGAATGTCTTTGGCGACAGGCGATTATATTTTTCATTGCGATAGCGACGACTGGGTGGACAAAGATATGATTGAGAAGATGTACCTGGCCACACGGGAAAATAACGCGGATATTGTCTATACCGATTGGTACTTGTCGTACCGGAGAAATGAGCGGTACATGCCGCAACCCGAGTTGAAAACACCGGCAGGCTGTTTGAAAGCGATCCTTGACGGAAGCATGAAATACAATGTCTGGAATAAGCTGATAAAGAGGAAAGTATACATTGACAATCAAGTCTTTTTCCCCGATGGTTTGAGCATGGGGGAAGACATGACGATCATCCGGTTGTTTTGCCACGCGGAAAAAGTGGTTTATCTGGGAAAAGCTTTTTACCATTATATGCAGACCAACACGAATGCGTATACGAAGGTGTTATCGGACCTCCACCTAAGTCAGATTCATCGCAATGCTGATCTTGTCGTAACAAATCTTTATAAGCTTTACGGGACAAAGTCACTGGAAAAAGAGATCCATTTTTTCAGGTTGAATGTCAAGTTGCCCTTATTAATATCGTCACAAAAAAAAATGTATGAAACATGGTTACAGTGGTTCCCTGAATCAAACAGGTATATTAAGCAGAATACTTCGTTCCCGTTCCGGATCCGTTGTATCCAGTATGCTGCTATTAAAGGGCACTACTGGCTTATCCGGTTACACTATTATGGAATCGTGAGGTTCGTATATGGCATTATTTACCGGTAATAAGTTGAGCATAGATGGAACAAGCAGGCAAAAAATATCTTTTAATAATACCAACGATTGTGGTTAGTTGTTATTTTTTCCCTTTTGAGTTTACGTTCTTACCTGAAGGTATCAATACAAAAATGATGCTGGCCGTTACAGGTATATTGTGGGCTTGTGGCGACTGCCTGAACAAATCGCGCGCATCCCTGAACAAGGATGTAATGATTGCCACGTTAATTGCCATTGTATTTTCGTTGGTGGGTTTTATCGCTGTCGAGCAGAATAATACGGATGATTTTACGTATTCGTTGTACCTCCTTTCTTTCGCGACCTGGTTGGGAGGGGCTTATGCGACCTTTCGTGTTCTCCGGTTATTCCATACGGAGGTGACTTTGAAATTAGCATTTAATTACCTGATCCTGATTTCTGTTTTGCAATGCATTCTTGCCCTGACTATTGACCTGGTCGAACCATTTAAGGTTTGGGTCGACGCTTATATTTCGCAATCGACCATCGCGGATGATGAGTATTTGGCAAAAATAGAACGTTTATATGGGATTGGAGCGACGCTCGATGTTGCAGGCGTGCGTTTTTCTGTCGTATTGTTGGGTTTGGCCGCGCTTGTTGCCCATGATCCGGAAATTAGAAAGAATCATTTTCATGTTTTTTCCTATTTCGTCGCGTTTTTGATTATATGTATTATCGGGAACATGATGTCCCGTACAACATCTGTTGGCATGCTCATGGCATCGGGCTATTTTTTGTGTGCTGCCCCTGTCTTCCGTGCAGAGATAAAAAGAGAAACGATCATTTTATGTGGGAAAATATTTCTTGCAGTTGTAATTCTGTTTTTTACCGTTCGTTTTTTTTATGCTCAGAATACTTACCTGCACGATTTTTTACGGTTTGGATTCGAGGGGTTCTTTAATTGGATTGAGCAGGGAGAATGGCGTACTGATTCTACGGATAAACTGAACAGGATCATGTGGCTCTGGCCGGAAGATCTGAAAACCTGGTTGATCGGGAAAGGTAATTTTTCTTACAAGGGAACAGATATCGGCTATTGCCGTCTTATCTTTTATAGCGGGATCGCGGGACTTGCTTTGTTTTCGGTGTTTTTTGTATATAACGCGGTTTCATGCGCTTACAGGTTTCCTTCCTATAAAACTTTTTTTGCAGGGCTTTTACTTTTAGGGTTTATTGTCTGGCTGAAGGTAGCTACCGATCTGTTTGTGATATATGCCCTGTTGTATTGTATCGATGAAGAAAAGGAGACAGCCGTATGAAAATTATATATTGTATCGCGGGAACCTGTAATTCAGGGGGAATGGAGCGGGTGCTGGCCAATAAGACCAATTTTTGGGTGAGGAATGGGATGGAGGTGGTTATTATCACGACCGACCAGCGTGGAAGAAAGCCCTTTTTCCCGTTGCCCCCGCATGTGAAGCTGGTTGATCTGGATATCAATTATGAGGAAAATAATGATAAAGGCTTTTTTAATAAGCTTGTTCATTATCCGTATAAACAATGGAAACACAAGAAAAAGCTGACATGCCTGCTGAAAAGCCTGCGGGCAGATGTTGTTGTTTCCATGTTTTGTAATGATGTTTCGTTTATCTGGAAAATTAAGGATGGAAGTAAAAAGGTTCTTGAAATTCATTTTTCAAGATTTAAACGCCTGCAATATAACAGAAAGGGTATTTGGAGACTGGCAGACCGGTTCAGGAACCGGATGGACCAAAGCCTTGTACGCAGGTATGACCGGTTTGTCGTGCTGACCCATGAAGACAAAACATATTGGGAAGATTTGCAGAACATGACCGTGATCCCTAATGCCCGTACGTTTAATCCTGCGGCTGTAGCTCAACTGGATAACAAAAAAGCCATTGCAATTGGAAGGTATAATTATCAAAAAGGCTTTGATGATTTGATCAAGGCCTGGGCAATTGTTCATCGCTCCTGTCCGGATTGGGAGTTGACTATTGTCGGTGAAGGTGAGTTATCAGACCGTTTGCAGCAACTAATTGATGATCATAATCTTCAAGCTTGTGTTCGGTTACAACCTCCGACCTCACCCATAGAAGAGGTGTATGCACAAGCTTCCATTCTGGTCATGTCATCCCGTTACGAAGGGTTGCCGATGGTCTTGCTGGAGGCGCAGGCTTTTGGTCTCCCGGTTGTCTCACTTAACTGCAAATGCGGGCCTAAGGATATTATAACAGATGGAAAGGATGGCTTTCTGGTGCCGGAGAAGGATATAAATGCGCTGGCAGGCCGGATCATTCTCCTGACTGACGATTCAGAATTGCGGAAAAAAATGGGGCAAGCGGCAAAATTGAATTCTGAACGTTTCTCTGAGCCTGTTATTATGCAGCAATGGATGGAATTATTTCATAGCCTAACCTGGAAACAATGAAAAAGACGATCGTTGTATCAGCCGTTAATCTGAAAAACGGAGGGACGCTTGCTATTTTGCGCGAGTGCCTGCAATACCTGTCCGGATTATCTGAATCTGATGGTTATCGTATTATCGCACTGGTCTATAAGAAAGAATTGGTTTTGTACCCAAACATCAGGTATATCGAGATGCAATGGCCTAAGAAATTATGGATAAACAGGCTTTGGTGCGAGTATGTCACGATGCGTAAAATATCGAAAAAACTTTCACCGGTCTGTTTGTGGTTGTCTTTGCATGATACGACGCCTAATGTGACAGCGGAAAGGAGGGCCGTGTATTGCCATAATTCATTTCCTTTTTATGAGTGGAAACTGAGGGAGCTATGGTTTGCCCCCAAAATCGTCATGCTTGCCCTGCTTTCCAGGTATACATACAAAAAAAATATCCATGACAACGCCTATGTCATTGTCCAGCAGGAGTGGATGAAGCGGGAGTTTGTCCGGTTGTTTAAGTTAAAAGAAGGATCTGTAATTGTCGCTCCCCCGCGCTTTGGAAAGATGGAGGTGCAAAAAAGAGCCGGTGAGCCTTTGCCTGAAGGGTATTCTTTTCTGTTTGCAGCCAAGCCCGATAGCCATAAGAATTTCGAATGTATCTGTCAGGCAACCGACCTCTCGCAAAAAAAGATGGGGATTGAAAAATTTAAGGTCTATATCACGGTAAAAGGAGATGAGAACAGGTATGCGAAATGGCTGTACCATAAATGGGGGACGAACGTCCCGGCTCTTGAATTTACTGGTTTTTTGGATAAAAACTCATTATATGAGTACTATCGTAAATGCAATTGTTTGATTTTTCCCTCAAAAGTTGAAACATGGGGCTTGCCGGTAACCGAGTTCGGGTGCTTTGATAAACCTATGTTGCTGGCTGATTTACCGTATGCGCACGAGACGGCAGGCGGATTAAAAAAGGTGGCTTTTTTTAATCCGGATAATCCGCAGGAACTTGCCGGAAAGATGGTCGGTTTAATTCACGGAGATGATACTTTTCTTACAACGATCGGTAAAAGGACTATTTCATCCCCGGTAGCATGGTCATGGCAGGAATTATTTAATCTATTGTTGATATGAAGATTCTTCAGTTAGGAAAGTTTTACCCGATAAAAGGCGGGGTTGAAAAAGTCATGTATGAGATCATGTTGGGACTGTCCCGGCGAAGTATTGACTGTGATATGCTGTGCGCTGTAACCGAATGCCAGACGCCCGGGATCATTCAGATCAATGAGTTTGCCCGGTTATTCTGTATGCCTGCATGGATCAGGCTGGCGGGGACCATGATTTCTCCGCTAATCATATTCAGGTTACGTAAAATACACAGGGAATATGATATTGTACATATTCATCATCCGGACCCGATGGCTTGCGCAGCCCTGTATTTCTCGGGGTATAAAGGCAAAGTGATCTTGCACTGGCATAGCGATATCCTGAAGCAGCGGACATTGTTAAAATTCTATCAACCTTTGCAAGCATGGTTGATTGACCGGGCAGATGTGATTGTCGGAACAACTCCTGTTTATGTCCGGCAGTCTCCGTTTTTACGACAGGTACAAAATAAAATAATAAGTATACCTATCGGAGTGGACAAAATGGTCCCGGTTGCAAGATCGGTAAGCCAAATCAGGGAGAAGTATGCCGGCAAAAAAATCGTTTTTTCTTTAGGACGTTTGGTGGAATACAAGGGATATGAGTATCTGATCAGGGTTGCACCATATCTAAGTGACGATTATGTCATATTAATCGGAGGGAGCGGTCCTTTGAAAGAAGAATTGCAGGCATTGATCGTTGAACAGAAAGCGGCCGGAAAAGTGGAGTTGATCGGCTTTGTTTCCGATGATGATTTACCAAACTATTACGAAGCGTGTGATTTGTTCTGCCTGAGTTCCGTTATGAAGACAGAGGCTTTCGCGATTGTACAGATCGAAGCAATGTCGTTTGGAAAGCCGGTCGTGGCCACACGTATTAAAGAGTCGGGGGTAAGTTGGGTGAACGCTCACGGAGTATCCGGATTGAATGCAGAACCACGGGATGCCGGAGCGCTGGCTGAAGCTATTACCTCTGTCTTGTCTGATCAGCACAGGTATAAACAGTTCTCGGCAGGTGCATACGAACGTTATACAACACTATTTACGAAAGAGATAATGATAGATAAATGCGTGAAAGTTTATGATCGTGTTTTGCAGGTGGATAAACAGGAATCGCATTTGGCGGAAATGGATCATCTGAACAGAAGAAGGGTCCTCATGCCCGGTAATTTATTTTTCAAAGAAGTAAAGGCTTTACTGGATATAAAAAAGCGTGTCTGCATTAATGTATGCGGAGAGAGCATGCGTCCTTTTCTGCAAAATGGCGATCAGGTATTACTGGCATCGGCCGACCCCGGAAATGTAAGAAGAGGAAATATCGTTTTGGCGCAAACGTCCTGTGGTATCGTTTTACATCGTATCGTACAATTGGATCGCGAAGCCATATTGCTTGCCGGCGATGCAAACGCAAAACAACGGGAACAGACGGTCCTGAAAGACATACTGGGCGTCGTAACCACTGCACACCGAAACGGTAAGGACCTGGGGCTTTACTCGTTAAAGAAGCGTTTGGCTGCTTTGTTTTGGTACGCGGTCCGTCCCTTTCGCGGATACCTGCTTAAAATTGCTTGCTAGGTAAAAAACAGTATAAAAAATGAGAATAAAAAGCGATCTGATTTTACGCCACATCGGCAATGAACATATCATCATTGATCCGAGTAAGGAAGTGGTAGACATGGCCAAGGTATATACGCTGAACGAAACGGCTGCCTGGTTATGGAAACAACTGGAAAATAAAGACTTTACTATTAAAAAAATGGTGGAGTTACTATTGCTGCGTTATGACGTGGACCGGGAACGCGCAACGACTGATACCCGCACCTTGGCGGAAAATTTTGAGAACCAGGGCTTATTAACAGACGGTCATGGAATTGAGTGACAGTTATAGCGTGTTCTTTACTTTACTCCGGTCCGGACTGTGGAAGAAAGTTCCTGAATGTAGCTGTTTCCCTCTCGGTGGGGAGGCATGGGAGCAAGTATATACCCTGGCGCGTAAGCAGACCGTGGAGGGAATTGTTTATGACGGGATCGTACAGTTACCTCATGAATGCCTTCCCCAAAAAAACCTGTTGTTGAAATGGACCGCATTGGTGAACGCCCTCGAAAACAGGAATAAGCGCATGAACGGGGTTGTTGAAGAGTTGGGACGGCTGTTTGCAAATAACCATATCCCTTTCCTTTTGCTGAAAGGACAAGGAATCGCTGCCTGCTATGACGAACCCCTTCATCGCGTTTGCGGAGATGTTGACTGGTTTTTCCCGGGCAGGAAGGCCTTTGACCAGGCCAATCAGTTAATCAGGGATCAGGGCGGCCGGGTTAACGAGCAGACCGGATTTAGCGTCGCTTACGAATGGAGGGGATTTTTAATCGAACACCATAGCCGCTTACTGGACATACACAATCCTTTTCATTTACCGTATCTGGATCGATTGCAACAAGAAGAGTATGAAGATTATGTTTGCCTGGAATTAAAGGGACAAAAGATCGGGCTTCCTTCTCCGTTGCTGGCTCATCTGTCGGTTAATTCGCATATTCTAAAACACATGCTTTCGTTTGGGGTGGGAATACGCCAGTTGTGCGATTCGGCCCGGATCTGTTATACGTATCAGGAGAAAACAGACGGCGCCTTATTGAAGGAGATCTATTGCAAGGTGGGGATCTACCGTTGGGTACAGGCGCTGAATTGTCTTTTGGTTAAAGACCTGGGGATGCCGGAAGCCTGTCTGCCTTTTCCGTTATCGTTATCGGCAAGCACCGGTGGGATGATGAATGAAATGCTGCGCGGAGGGAATTTTGGCTTTTATGATGAACGTTTTGGTCCGGATTGTCAGGAGCCGTGGGTCAAAAGGGAGCACGCGTTTCGTCATATTATCCGCAGGTTTGGCCGGAATGTCTGTTCTGTTCCGTCTGAAGCGTGCTGGTTTCCGGTAATTCAGGCTTATTCCCGTATCAGAAATTACATGACCCGATGAGTTACAGTACAAGCGATCAGTTGGCATGGGTCTGGTTGGTAACAAAAGGTTACCACATAAAGATCGGTTTATATATCCTGATGGAAACTGTAAGCGTCGCGTTAGTTTTATGTTTTGTATATTGGTCTAAACAGGCTGTTGATATCGCGACGGGCATTACTTCCGGGGCGCTTGCTAAAACATTGATTTTTATTACAGGAAGCATTGTTCTGGCAATTATGGCAGATTTGATGGCTTCGTGGATGGTTGAATCGGTTAAAGTCCGGTTAACAATACGGTTGCAGGATTCTTTGATTTATTCGCAGATGATGTCAGCCTGGACCATGACGAAACGGTGGCACACCGGAGATTTGTTGGTACGGATGAATGCAGATTGTCCTGAAGTTGTTCAGATGTTAGCTTATACGTTTCCTTCATTTTGTGTGACTTGTGTCAAGCTTTTAGCTTCGTTGGGTTTCCTTTGGGTCATGGACCCGATGTTGGCCGGCATGATGTTGGCAATCACCCCGTTATTCTTGTTTGCAAAAGTCTATTACAAAAGAATGAGGCGACTCAGTAAGTCCGTCAAACAAGCGGAAAGCCATCTGGGCGCCGTTATGCAGGAGAACCTGAAACACCGGCTGTTGATCAGGGCATTGCAGTCAACGACGGGAAGGTGGGGTAAATTGCTCGACTGTCAGGATTTAGTCCTGCGGTTAAAGGTTAACCAGCTAAAATTCTCCGTATTCACCCAGGGGATCTTGAAATTAACGTTCAACGCGGGATATCTGCTGGCTTTTTTTTGGGGCGTTTACCGTTTGCAGTTGGGACAGATTTCCTATGGAACCATGACGGCCTTCCTGCAATTAGTAGGAAGGATACAGATGCCTGCAATCGCGATGGTTGCTTTTTTGCCGGCCGCGATCCGTTGCCGGACTGCAACAGACCGGCTGATGGAATTAGGTGAAGGGGAAAAAGAAGCTGAGGGAGTGGCAATCACGCCGGGAACCCCACTTAGTTTAAGATTAAATAATCTTTCTTTTTGTTACGAAGGGAGAAAAATCATCGGGCATATGAGCGCGGTATTTCAATCGGGAGCGCCTGCTGCCATTGTCGGGGCTACCGGAAAGGGAAAAACGACGTTGATCCGGTTAATGCTTGCTTTAATAAAACCGGATAAAGGAACACTATCCCTGGAGTCAGGGGGCAAGAGCTATGGCGTATCCGTGCACACGCGGGGTAATTTTGCCTATGTCCCCCAGGGGAATACCTTGTTCACCGGGACGGTCCGCGAGAACCTGCTGTTGGCTGGTCCAGGAGTTTCGGAAGGACGGTTAAGGGAGGTGTTGGATATTGCCTGCGCGGGCTTTGTCTACTCCCTTCCGCAGGGGATCGATACGCTGGTGGGAGAGTCCGGTCATGGACTTTCCGAAGGGCAGGCACAGCGTATAGCAATTGCCCGCGCCCTGCTCCGTGGTGGCAGTATCTGGTTGTTTGATGAAGCTACTTCTGCTCTTGATGTTCATACGGCCAACCAGTTGATCAGCAATTTATTGCAGGCAGGCCAAGATAAGATATTAATTTTTGTAACACATGATCCACACTTAATGGAAGCTTGTTCGCAGGTAATTCGGTTGGATTGATAAGCTGGACTTATTAAAAAATGGAGAACAATAAAAGATTATTAAAAAAAGACAAGGCCTGGTTCCGCATAGCGGAACATTTGCTGGAAGTTTCCATTCCTGATACCGATAAGCTGGATCAGTTATTGCCTTCGTTTGTCCCTTTCAAGTGCAACCGGTCTGAAAATGAAAAAACGATGTGTGTCGTGCAAGTCGTTGAGACAGCAATCGATGTTGACTTGACTTCTTCCAGAGTATTGAGTGACAATTCAGGAGTTTTGGGCTGTTATTACCGCTTGATGGAAACCGACTCGAATTATATAACAGACATCCGCTTTGCAGAGAGCGCGACCTGGTACAGAATGGTGAGCGATAAATGTTTTACTGTATCGCAGGCTTATATTGATCGAAGTGATGCGTGCGCGGGTCGCGTTTTAACCTTTTTTATCATGATTGCTTTTGCCCAGTCGGCGGTGCTGCACCAAACGCTTTTAATTCATGCTTCTGTTGTCGGGAAAGCGGAACAGGGGTATGCTTTTTTGGGGAAAAGCGGTACGGGAAAAAGTACGCATAGCGCCTTATGGATACGTTATCTTGATGGCGTTGAGCTGTTAAATGATGATAATCCGGCCATTCGTATTGAAGAGGATAGCTGCATCTGGATCTATGGTACGCCATGGAGTGGTAAGACGCCTTGTTATAAGAACCGTAAGATCAGATTGAGGGCCCTGGTGCGTCTTGAGCAATCGACAGTCAACCGCTTTATTCAGAAAAAAGACAAGGATGCCATGATCGCGCTTTTGCCCGGTTGTTCCTCAATGCGCTGGAGCAAACAGTTATATGCGGCATTGTGTGATCTGCTGGAATTGATTATCAGGCAGGTACCTGTTTGTTGTTTGGAGTGCCTGCCGGATCAGGAGGCTGCATTATTGTGTTATAGTGAAATAGCGAAAACAAAAAAAGTGTAGTATGAAAAAGTATGCGTTTTTATGGATGGTATGGAGTCTGGCATTGATGACCTCCTGTAGCTCCTCAAAGAAAATTGTTTATCTGGAAGATATGCAACCCGACTCGTTGTATGCATACTCCCGACCCGATGAAATGAAAATCAGGCAGGCCGACAGGCTAAGCATTGTGATCAATTCAAAAAACCCCGAATTGACCGCACCTTTCAACCTGGGAACAGGAGCTTATCAAATGAATACAGAAGGAGAGATTATAACTAATTCTAATTCTGTTGCACGGGAAAGGGGATATACCGTTAACAGCACCGGGGATATTGACTTCCCGATATTAGGAACATTGCATGTTGAGGGGCTGACGCGCCACGAACTGGCCGAACAGATCAAAGAACACCTGATTACTGAAGAACTGATCAATGATCCCCTGGTAACGGTCAACTTGTTGAATTTGAAAATAAGCATGATGGGAGAGGTCGGCCGGGTCGGGGTATTGTCGGTCCCGGATAGCCGGATTACGCTGTTGGAAGCGATATCACAGGCCGGAGGGCTGAAGGATAACGCACGTTTAGATAATGTCGCCGTGATCCGTGAAGAAGCGGGCGTGCGCAAGATGTTGCTGAACGATTTACGTTCCGTATCCGTTTTCGATTCTCCCGGGTTCTGGTTACAACAGAACGATATCGTGTACGTGCAGGAACGGTTTGCCAAACGCACGGTGAAAGAAGAACGCGGCTGGCGTCTTTATTCTACTGGTCTGGGATTGGTGAGCCTTGCCGTTTCGGTTCTTATATTATTTAACCAGTATTAAGATTTTAGAACTATGAATAAACCAGGTAAATCACCGGTGGCTTTTTCCCCTGAAGGGAGATCAGTTAATTTAGCTGATCTTTTCACGTATTTCGCTTTTCATTGGAAATGGTTTTTCATTTCCATGTTATTCTTTTGCGGCTATTTTGGCTACCAGTATTGTAAAACTCCTTTCTTGTATCGCCGATCGATCACTGTGATGATCAAAACCCCTGCCAATTCGCAGGCAACCATGCGGATGAACCGCTATAACAGTTTTATGGCGCCGTTGAACGTGACAAGCGAAATCATACAATTCCGGTCAAAAGAACTGCTGCGCCGGACAATCGACAGGCTACACACAGATGTTAGCTATACCGTCCGGAACAGGTTGCGCGATCAGGAGCTTTACACGGGTTCTCCGGTAAGCGTTTCGTTTCTGAAAGCGGCGCCGGATGATCATTTTTCTTTATCGGTCATTCCTCTCGATGAAAAAAAAGTGGAGTTGACCGATTTTTCAGGGTTGGAAGAAGGGATAAAATTGTCCGTGAATTTGAACGATACTGTCGATACTCCTGTCGGTCCATTGGTCGTGTGCCAGTCAGAACAATACGATCCGGGCTTGTTTGGGAAGGCTGTCAAGGTTACCAAATACTCCCGCGAAAGCATGATGAGCTTTTTTTTATCGAACTTATCGATTACGCAGATGGAAGATGACGCAGCTATTTTGTATATCTCCTTAACCGATCGCTCCGCTTCGCGTGCAACCGACATGCTGAATATGCTGATTTTGGCCTATAATGAAGAGGCCGTTAAAGATAAGGAACGGGTGGCGGAGAATACCACTGAATTTATCAAGGGCCGACTGGAGATTATCGAGAAAGAGCTGGGAACCGTAGAGACGGATATTGAACAGATGAAAACAGCTAATGACGGAGTAGACGTCAGTACGTCCGCTGAAATGTATATATCGGACAGCCGGCAATATCAGTCCGCGGTAAAAGAATTGGATACGCAATTGAATTTGGTCGGGTTTATGAAGCAGTATCTGCAGGATGCCTGGAAAGAGGAAGACTTGATCCCGGATAATACAGGCCTGGTCGATATCAATATTGAGAACCAGATCACACAGTATAATAATATGGTATTAAAGCGGAACAGGCTGGTCGAGGGGAGTAGCGCCGGGAATCCGGTAGTGCAGGAACTCAGCCGTTCAATAAAGGCCATGCGGCAGAATATTATCAACGCCGTGAACAATGTGATGGCCGGTTTGGAAATTAAGAAAAGAGACCTTGTTCAACGGGGAAGTCTGGCGCGACAGAAAGTGCAAACGGTACCCCGGGAACAGCGTCTGATGCTTTCAATGGAACGGCAGCAAAAAGTGAAAGAAGAATTGTACCTGTTCCTGCTGAATAAGCGGGAAGAAAATGCCCTTAACCAGTCGATGGTCGATGACAACGCCCGGGTGATCGACCCTGCGTCGGGAAGCAGTGTTCACGTGTATCCGAATAAGTACAGGAAATTATTGCTGGGCGTGGGATGTAGCGTTACTTTACCTGCGATGATATTATTACTGTTATTGATGCTGGATACGCGCGTGCGCAGCCGGAAAGACCTGGAAAACACGAGTATCCCGTTCCTGGCGGAAATCCCATTGAGCGTTAACCGAAAAATCAATAAACGGGGAATTCTTGTCAGTTCGCAGGGGCGCGATGCCATTACGGAAGCGTTCCGCATATTACGGACTAACCTGGGCTTCTTTATCCGGGAGCAGGAGCAGAAAGTCATTACACTTACCTCTTTTGGTACAGGGGCCGGTAAAACATTTATTTCTGCTAATTTGGCGGCGAGCCTGATCCAGATCCGTGAGAAAGTGATCATCCTCGACCTGGACCTTAGAAAAGGCACTTTGAGTTCATTGCTCCATGCCGACGAAAAAAAGATAGGTGTCGCGCATTACCTTTCTAATGCTGCCGTGAACATCGATGACATCATTTTGAAAGACAATATTTGCAAGAACCTGGATGCCATTCCTGTGGGGGCGGTACCGCCTAACCCGTCTGAGTTGTTGTTGAGTAACCGGTTAGATGAGTTGATCCGTGAACTTAAAAAACGATACCATTATATCATCGTGGATAATGTGCCAATGGGCCTGATTGCTGATGCATCTATTATTAACCGTATTGCCGATTTAACCCTGTTTGTGATTCGTTCCGGGAAAATGGATCGTCGCTTGCTCCCGGAACTGGAGAAACTATACCAGGAAAAAAAGTTAACGAATATGGCGATACTATTGAATGGTACAGAAAAAGGAAGCAGAGGTTATGGCTATGGTTATGGCTATGGTTACGGCTATGGTTATGGTTATGGCGATGGAACAGAGAGTAAAAAATGGAAAAACGGAATAAGAACGTTTATCGGAAAGAAATGATGTTCGGTTTTCTGAACGGCGCCATGGCCCCGGCAACACAGCGGTTTTTAACATACGAAACGAGCCATGAACGCGGCAGTTTACGCCAAGGTGATGTTTATTGGCGAATTGGAACGAAGCGGAAATCCCCGCAGGGAATTCCATACCGTTGGTATTTTCAGGAATAAAAAAGCGGGCGGTTTTGCCGCCCGCTAAATAAATCAAATGAATCCGGGGCACCCGGCAAAGCTCGCTACACGCTACTGGTCTGAAACACAACGCACCGTATGCCCGTAGTTACGAGTGTACATGATCGTGATAACCTCGGTATCATAGAGGGACAAGAAATATCCGTGGGTAGTGCCATAGGGCGTCCCCGACCAATAGCTGCCGCACGTGCCAGCATCGAACACAGTCGTACTGCCATCGTTGTCGTCGCGGTAGCCCGCGGCAGGCAAAAAGAGGTAGTTGGGTTTATCAGCCGCCGCCGGAACTGTAGTGGTACCAAAGAACCAACCGTCCTTACCGCCGTAACTACCCAAAACAGAACCCGAAGCAATTAAATCCTCAAACTCGGTCTGCGTAGGCATGCGCCAGGTACCGGCGGGGGCCACCTGGCGGCAAGGATCCGTCGCAGGATCGTAAGCAGCAGTTTCGTTCGAAGAGGTTAAAGACAATGGATTCAGGGTATTCCAGCAGAAATAATCGCCTCCGGTCCAAACACCTGAATAATCATATTGATTGGGGTAGAAAGAGAAAGTAACTCCACCATCCAGGCTGCGCAAATTTGTTCTTGCCCAATAAACATCGATTCCCGGAATAACGATACCCAAGGCTTTCTTAAAGGTCACCGTCAAGGTGTATTGGGTGTTGACAGACATGGACTTACCTGTGAAAGTAACGCTTTTGTTGGTCAGCGTGGTGCTGCCAATCGTGATGGAAGAAAAAGTCAGCGTTACCGTTTCGGCATTGGTGAACACCACGGAAGGAGCGCTGGACACGGAAGCGCCGTTGGGAGAAGACCAGCTGACAGGCCGCGGGGATGAAGCGCCGGATGCTGCGGCAACACCTGTGCTTAAAGGCAGGGTGGCACTGTAACCGGGACTCAGGACGGCGTTGCAGGAGGTGATGTTGTCGCCATTGGAAGCGGCAACAACGGTAAGCTGGCTGAAAACATGCGTAAAAGGAATGGAAAAACTGCTGTTGGAAGCGGTGATGGCAACATCACTCTTATAATACAACACGTCATGATCCGGGCTCACGGACAAGCTGACAGCGGAACTGCTGAAGGCGGGCAATACGCTTGTGGTACCGTAAGAATAACAAACAAAGGTGTACGTGCAATCAACAGGCAGCCAGAAGTCGGGAGCGGTGCCGCCCGCCACATAATCGGCATGGTTCACATAGCCGGAAGCGGAAACATCGCCCTGCCTGTAAGCGATAACCCGGTAACAGATACCGGCAGTCAAAGGAGTGGCGGCGCGGGTCTGAACACTCTTATCAGGCTTAAGGGTGGCCACCATATTCCACTGATGATCCAAAGGAACAGTGACGCCAAAAGCGACATCCGAACGGGTGGCAACATCACCCGGATCATTCCAGGACTCACCAACCGTGACATGCACCGCTACAGGATCATTACTGTAGTCATTAACCACGTTTTCATCAGAGGCATCGCTGCCACAGGAAGCGAAAAAAACAGAAGCGGTGAAGACTGCGAAAAGTGACAACCCGTTTAAAACAGGATAATCGAAATATTTCAATTTTTTCATTCTTTAAAATAAGACTGCCGGCACATCTGTTATTGAGCTTTGACAATAACTGCGCGGCTCAACCGGGGATCATCGTAAAACAAGTTCTCAACACCACCCTGGCAGACTTTTTTTAACTGTGAAGCCGCGACTCCGAACCCGTTAACCAGGGTTTCATAAACCGCTTCCGTGCGGGCTTTACTCAGCTCTTCGTTTAAAGAAGCGTTGCCCGTAGACCTGTCGGCATAACCCGTAATGGTGTAAACAGCATCCTTACCCTGGGCTTTAATGGCTTTGGCAAGGAAACCAAGGTTGGCGCGTGCGGCGTTATCCAGCTTACTCTTACCCAAGGGGAAAGTAATCAGGTAAGGAGCCACAACGGGAATATTCTTCACAACCGTGTCTTTGGGTTGTTGTCCGATATCGGCCAGGCGGTTATTCAAATCCTTGTTGGCACGCTCCATTTCGTTCACCTTGTCACGCAAAGCGCGAAGCCGGCTCTCGTCGTATTTCACCGTCTCGATAATCTTCACCGTGCTGCGGTTCCAACCGCGCTGTTTAAACTTATAGCTAAGGCCGGCCGTAACGGCAAGGACGCCTTCTTCTTTACGCCCACCCGATTCGCCGTCGAAGCGGTCATTCACCAGACTGCCGCGCACATCCAGATTCAGGTCCAGAGCCGGGCTTAGGCGGAACGTGTTCAACACGCCCAGATTGGCACTGATCTCATGGGCGCCGGGGGTGTCCCGGGTGGACATCCAGCCCAAACCCGCATACGGGGAGAAGCAGCAGAAACGCTTTTCGTTGTACCCGGACAACAGGTTGGAAAGATTGAAGAGCACATCACCGTGCAGGTTCATCACATCAAATTCCTGATCATACAACGATTGGGAAGCGTCGTACACCTTGCCATCGGAGTGACTGCCGTTCTGCGTGACCCCTTTGGCCGACAGGCCGCTGTACATCAAACGGATGCCCAGACCGGGAGTGAACCACTTGCCAACAGATATATCGAGCGCAGGGCTCAGACGATCGCCAAAGCTCATCTGCTTGTTGTGGTCACCGAAATACAGTTGGGCGCCGCCACCGGCACTCACAAACCAGTTGCTCCAAAAAAGATTGGTTTCAACCCGATGCTTATCCGCGTTTACATCCTCCAATCTTTCAGAGGGGGCCGTTTGGGCAAAAAGGGAGCTTCCCAAAAGTAAAAAAGAGAGGGCAAGAAGATTTTTGGTTATCATTTTTTTAATTTTAGTTCCGATAATATTTTTTAATAACTTAAAAAGAACCGGACGGCCAAACCGCCCGCTAAATAATCAAATGAATCGAATATGCCCGCTATACGCTACTGGTCTGAGACACAGCGAACCGTATAGCCGAGATTGCGATAATTACTCTGGGTCCCATTGACGAAAGTGCTGTAGAAGTACAAACGGTATGCTTCGGTAGTACCATAGCGCGTAGCTGACCAATAGTTGCCATGCACGCCAACATTGAACATAGTCGCACTACCATATTCGCGGTTGCCTGCAGCAGGCAAAAAGAGGTAATTGGGCTTATTGGCCTCAGCAGGAACCGTAGTGGTACCAAAGAAATAGCCGTTCTTACCACCGTAACTACCCCAAACACAACCCGAAGCGACTAAAGCCTCACATTCTGTCTGCGTAGGCATACGCCAGGTACCTGCAGGGGCCACCTGGCGGCAAGGATCCGTCGCAGGATCGTAAGCAGCAGTTGTATTCGAAGATGTTAAAGACAACGGATTCAATGTATTCCAGCAGAAATAATCACCACCGTCCCAAACGCCTGAATAATCATACGGATTATCCTGAAATGAGAACGTTACTCCACCGTCCGGACTGCGCAGGTTTGACTTTGCCCAATAAACACTGATTCCCGGAATAACAATACCCGGAGCTTTCTTAAAAGTCACGGTCAAGGTATATTGGGTGTTGACAGACATCGTATTGCCTGTGAAAGTAACGCTTTTGTCGGTCAGCGTGGTGCTGCCAATCGTGATGGAAGAAAAAGTCAGGGTTACCGTTTCGGCATTGGTGAATACCACGGAAGGAGCGCTGGACACGGAAACACCGTTGGGAGAAGACCAGCTGACAGACCGCGGGGATGAAGTGCCCGACGCCGCGGCAACACCGGTGCTTAAAGGCAAAGTGGCGCTGTAACCGGGACTCAGGGCGGCGCTGCAGGAGGTGATGTTATCGCCATTGGACGCGGCAACAACGGTAAGTTGGCTGAAAACATGAGTAAAAGCAATGGAAAAACTGCTGTTGGAAGCAGTGATGGCAACATCACTCTTATAATACAACACGTCCTGATCCGGGCTCACGGACAAGCTGACAGCGGAACTGCTGAAGGCGGGCAGTGCGCTTGTGGTACCGTAAGAATAACAAACAAAGGTGTACGTGCAATCAACAGGCAGCCAGAAATCGGGAGCGGTGCCGCCCACCACATAATCGGCATGACCTACATAACCGGAAGCGGAAACATCGCCCTGCCTGTAAGCGATAACCCGGTACCGGATACCGGCAGTCAAAGGAGTGGCGGCGCGGGTCTGAACCCCGGCAGCAGGCTCCAAAGTGGCAGAAAGGCAATAGCCGTTCTCCAACGGAACAAGTACTTTCTCTACAGCAGAAGCGCCCGCGCGGGTACTGGTTTCATCACGCTCCCAGTCATCACCCGATACGGACACCGAAACCGGGACCGGAGGATTGTCATAATTGTTTGACTCGTAAACAGGAGTATCCTCACTGCTGCAACCAGCCAAAAACCCCGATGCTGCTAACAGGCAGGCGAAGGCCGTCGATTTGAACTTGATTTCTTTCATTGTTCCTCGTTTTTCAGGTTAAAACGCAATATCATCACCCGTCCAGGAATCACTGCCCCCGCTCCAGTCTTCGGTCGGTCCCTCAGAAGGAGACATATTGGCCGAAGCGGCAATTGAAAATTCCAGGTACACCTCCAGAACCTCCATACGGGGAGGATCATAATTCAACAATGCTTCGTTATTCATTTGCTTGCGGTAAAATGTGTGAAATTCGTATTGTAAAATTAGGGATTTATTTCGCTGATACGCAACAATTGCCTGACACTCAGGGAAGACGGAGCAGCTAACTATTTTCAATAGTTCATACTTTCTATGGACTATTGAAAATAGTATGTTTTAGAACAGTTTTGCAGCAAAATCCATTAAAATCAGGATCGGCGATGACGTCAGCTTATCAAACTAGATTTTACACGTAAAAATCATAAGTCATTTATTTCTTTTTCTGAAAGTCCTGTTAAATCAGATATATCTTTAACCGATAATCCTTTTTTTAAAGCTTGTTTAGCAACTTCAATCTTCCCTTCGATCTTTCCTTCGTCTCTGGCTGTATCCAACGAATTTTTTAAATCGCGATAATATTTTAAGCTATCTTTATATGAGCGAACCTGGTCAGGAGTAAACTTAGCAATCTCCGCTGTCTCGAACAGCTTCTCAAATATCTGTTCTTTCAATTTTTCAGGAACCCTGTCCAGTCTGTTTAAATTTCTCAATACAAAAAGCCATTTGTCAAACCGGCTTTCCAATTCATCAATAGTTTTATTAAACTTGGGCATCTCCAGATAAATAAAGGTCAATTTGTTGTAAAACACCTTTTTTGTCTCAATGTCCGTCAGTTTTACATCATAACGGAACTTATCCGGCTCATTTTTATCAGCATCGAATACAAAATCAAGTATTGCAATCGTGTAAACCGCCTTTAATTCGTAATCCCAATCAGCCCGTTTTGCTTGTTCCCGAATCGGGAAGGTTGAATAATAAACGGTCCTGTCTTTGAAGAAATTTTGTTTTGATTTTTGAAGTTCTACGATAAATTTTTCTCCTTTTTCATTCTCGCAATACAAATCAAAAATTGCTTTACGGTCAATATCAGAAGTCCCCAGTTGCTCCGTTTTCAGATAGGTCAGGTCTTTTATCTGTCCTTGTTCTTCTTTTAGCAACTCGTTTAAAAAATCCAGTAACAAATCCTTATTTGGATCTTCTCCGAAAAGCTTTTTAAATCCGTAATCGGTAAATGGGTTTATATATTTTTCAACAAATTCAGTCATTGTATTTTTCTTGCAAATATACGCAATCAATCTGAAATTTAAGAGCTTGCAGGGCCTTTTTATTAGCGCTGTACCTAGTGCCGGCCGAGATACCTTTGTTCAACATGGTGTCTAAAATGTTGAACCCGTATCAGAATTTGTTTTTGATTAGGGGGGAATTAAAAAAACATTCGAATCATCATTCTGCAGGCGATTCGAATGCTCTTTATACATTTTAAGCTTTTACCGGACAGCAATAGCTTAAAATGCAATATCCCCGCTGGTCCACTCACTTCCTCCGTCTGTGTAATCTTCCACACCTTCGGTTCCGGGAATAGCAGCAGGGTTTACAGTTACGGACGCAGCTATCATTTGTTCCAGTTCCACCCGGCAGACTGTAAGCGTCGGGGAAGAATAAGGTAATTTCAGATTCTCTTTTTTCATGTCAGGTTCCTTTTTCCGTTTAACCTGTTAAATCAATATTGTTGCATTTTATAATGCCCGCTACTTCACACAGCGCACCGCAAAGCCGTAGTTGCGTAAGCCGTTGCTCGCGTCGATGAAGGTGCCGGAGAAGTCCAAGAAGTATGCAGAGTTAGGATATACGGACGTAGTAGACCAATAATTGCCATACACGCCAGCATTGAACATAGTCGTAATGCCTCCGCTGCGGTAGCCTGCAGCAGGCAGAAATACGTAATTGTTTGGGCTGGCATTGGCGGTTGTTGCATTGGTCGTGCCAAAGTACCTGCCGTTTACACCGTTTTTGGTTGTCCATACAGAGCCGGAGGTAATAAGATTTTGCAGTTCTGTTTGTGTGGGTACGCGCCAGGTACCTGCAGGGGCAACCTGCTGGCAGGGGTCAACGGTTGTGCTGTAGTCGCCGGTGTAAGAAGTCAAAACGGTAGGATCAAGCTGGCACCAACCCCAGCAGTCTCCACCGTTCCAAGTGCCGGAATAATACTCCTGAGCAGACGCAAAAGAATAGGTTCCACCGGAATAAATCAAGTTACCCGGCGCCCGGCAAGACCGGCTACAACAATTTCTGTTAATGCTGCTTTAAACTTCCAGCATCATGCCGTTGCCGGCCGCTATAGTAACAGTTTGAACGGCAGGGACCGCGGCGCTGCTTCGGGTTATCTCCGTGCTTTCGTCACTCTCGCTGACGTACGGTACAGACACACTGAGTGCGACCATATCATCAAACTCAGAGGTTTCAACCTCCTGCTTGTCACATGCCGCCAGTAGCACCAGTATCATGATCAGGGTTAGCCATTTCCAATTTTTCATTGTTTTCATTTTTTTTGCAAAACTAGAGATTTATTTCACGGAGACACAACAATTACCTGGCACTCCGGAAAGACCAGGCAGGTGCCTTTTTCAATAGTTCCTGATTGCTGTAGACTATTGAAAAAAGTATGTTTTAAAACAGTTTTACGGCAAATCCTTTAAGATCAGGGTTGGCGATTATCGGCCCTCGTGTATCTGTATTTGCACCTGAAACCTGGCTAATCGCGTAGCAAGAGCATACGCCGAGCGTTCATGAGCTTTATAAAAAATCCCCTCACGAAACAAATGTATTTTATCTGTATTTAACAATTCGATGGAAACAATATTTTTGCTGAAGCCATACTTCACTATTTAATAACTATAAAAAAAGCGGGCGACGAAACCGCCCGCTAAATAATCAAATGAATTGAATATGCCCGTCAAAGCCCGCTATACGCTACTGGTCTGAGACACAGCGCACCGTCTCGGCGTAGTAGCGATATGAGTAGATGCCGGAGAAGCCGGTGTAGAGGAAGTTGCAGTACAAGCTGTATGCATTGGAAGTTTCATAGGGCGTAGCCGACCAATACTCACCCTCCGTGTCAACAGCGTCCATAGGCGTAGTGTTGTAAGTGCGGTAGCCCGCAGCAGGCAGAAACACATATTTCGACTTATCAGCCTCCGCAGGAACCGTAGTGGTACCAAAGAAACGACCATTCTTACCACCATAAGTTCCCCAAACGGAACCAGAAGTGATTAAAGCCTGAAGTTCAGCCTTCGTAGGCATACGCCAGGTGCCCGCAGGAGCCACCTGACGGCAAGGATCCGTAGCCGGATTATAGGCCGAGGTGGTGTTCGTGGAGTTTAAATACAACGGATCCAGGGTGTTCCAGCAGAAATAATCACCACCGTTCCACACACCTGAGTAATCATATTGATTAGCATAGAAGGAGAAAGTAACACCGGAATCCAGACTACGCACATTGCCCTTGGCCCAATAGACATTGATGCCCGTAATAACAATACCCGGAGCTTTCTTAAAAGTCACCGTCAGGGTGTATTGGGTATTGGCCGACATGGACTTACCTGTGAAAGTAACGCTTTTGTCGGTTAGCGTGGTGCTGCCAATCGTGATGGAAGAAAAAGTCAGGGTTACCGTTTCGGCATTGGTGAATACCACGGAAGGAGCGCTGGACACGGAAACACCGTTGGGAGAAGACCAGCTGACAGACCGCGGGGATGAAGTGCCCGACGCCGCGGCAACACCGGTGCTTAAAGGCAAAGTGGCGCTGTAACCGGGACTCAGGGCGGCGCTGCAGGAGGTGATGTTATCGCCATTGGACGCGGCAACAACGGTAAGTTGGCTGAAAACATGAGTAAAAGCAATGGAAAAACTGCTGTTGGAAGCAGTGATGGCAACATCACTCTTATAATACAACACGTCCTGATCCGGGCTCACGGACAAGCTGACAGCGGAACTGCTGAAGGCGGGCAGTGCGCTTGTGGTACCGTAAGAATAACAAACAAAGGTGTACGTGCAATCAACAGGCAGCCAGAAATCGGGAGCGGTGCCGCCCACCACATAATCGGCATGACCTACATAACCGGAAGCGGAAACATCGCCCTGCCTGTAAGCGATAACCCGGTACCGGATACCGGCAGTCAAAGGAGTGGCGGCGCGGGTCTGAACCCCGGCAGCAGGCTCCAAAGTGGCAGAAAGGCAATAGCCGTTCTCCAACGGAACAAGTACTTTCTCTACAGCAGAAGCGCCCGCGCGGGTACTGGTTTCATCACGCTCCCAGTCATCACCCGATACGGACACCGAAACCGGGACCGGAGGATTGTCATAATTGTTTGACTCGTAAACAGGAGTATCCTCACTGCTGCAACCAGCCAAAAACCCCGATGCTGCTAACAGGCAGGCGAAGGCCGTCGATTTGAACTTGATTTCTTTCATTGTTCCTCGTTTTTCAGGTTAAAACGCAATATCATCACCCGTCCAGGAATCACTGCCCCCGCTCCAGTCTTCGGTCGGTCCCTCAGAAGGAGACATATTGGCCGAAGCGGCAATTGAAAATTCCAGGTACACCTCCAGAACCTCCATACGGGGAGGATCATAATTCAACAATGCTTCGTTATTCATTTGCTTGCGGTAAAATGTGTGAAATTCGTATTGTAAAATTAGGGATTTATTTCGCTGATACGCAACAACTATCTGACATTCAGGGAAGACGGAGTAGCTAACTTTTTTCAATAGTTCATACTTTCTGTGGATTATTGAAAATAGTATGTTTTAGAACAGTTTTGCAGCAAAATCCATTAAAATAAGGATCGGCGATTAGGAGAGGGCTCTCTCCATTAAGCTGATAGCCTGTCTGCCATTAGGCTGTGACATTGCCTCACATTAGGCTGTAACACTGCTCACCATTAGGTAACGAGGCGTTACTTTCCGGTTTTACATTCATATTTTGCATGTCAGGAATAAAAAAAGCCCTGTCGAAAGTAGGGCATGAATCTGATGGTAATCGACCCTGTTGTTCTGATCCGTTCAAAAAGAATTTTGCGATTAAGCGAGGGTAAAGGCATTAAATTCCGTACGGGTTCAAAACTTTCAATCCTTTAATTTTGTCAAAATCCCTGGTGTTGCGGGTAATAACGGCAAGTTCAGTACTATAGTTGGTGTCTTGCTAATGAGGAACAAAATAGCCACTCCTACTTTTCTGGATTGAAGCGCTTCAATTTTCGAAGCGATGCTGAGTAAATTTTTTTTATCTGTTATTAGCATAGTAAGAAGCTACCTATCCTGAAGGGAGTAATTAAACACGAGCTGTGGCTGATTATAAAGCCTTCTCATTAAGTTTTACCGGCACGTCAGCTTTTTTCGTTATTGGAATAAGGCAAACTGTCGATTTTCTTTTCTATGGATTCTAGTTTTGCCGACAGTTCCAGGAGGGTATGTTCAACTTTTCCCAATAACCCTTTAATTTTTGGATAGCAAGCGTCGTTACACTTGTTCAGGTAATTATTGATCCCGATTATTCCACCGTCGCGAAGCGTATTGTGCTGGATGATAAAGCAGGACGGGGATGTTTCTTTTGCCAGAAACGCGAGCCCCGACACCGGGACATTCATTTTATCGCATACCTGCTGCAACTCTTCTGCTGTCCATCGGTCCTTTCTTTCCAGTACGGTTAATTGTGATGGGGTTATGCCAAGTAAGGCTGCCGTTTCTTTATGAGTGAGGTCGAATATCCTTCTGAACTTTCGCAAACCAGATCCGTAGTGGTAGCGGACTCTCCTTTCCTGTTTTGTAGTCATATCACGTGTTTAGCAACCGTAGGTTATGCTATCTTAAGGTCTTCATCTACCAACTCAACATTAAAATTAACGTTAGCCTTTAATGCTCTAAAAACCAGCAAGATTGTTTCAATCGTTACGTTTTTGCATTTTTCTCAATCCTTGATTAAAGAATTTTATTGTTTAATCATCAATCATATCAAGCAAATCTCGGATTTTGAGTTGTCTGATCCTTCTGTGCTCCTTCGCTGATCCTTAGGTTGGAGATCTGGAAGAAACTGTTATCCCCAAGACAGACGCTTATAAAAGCCGGTGGCGTTTCAATATTTCCGTGATCCGCTCCTTGTCCCAATCCGTAATGGCCTGCAACTGCTCAATCCGTAAGCCGTTCTTTCGGCTATCCCTTTGGCAATCCCCCTGGCCTCCCCTTTGGCCATCCCTTTTGCTTCGGCTTCGGCCCTTGCCGTGGCCAGGATATTGGCCTTGTCCCATCTGCGTTTTAATTCGATATCGTACATTTCTTTGTCCTCCCTGCTTAGTTTACTGTACTGCGCTACCTCAAATACTTTTTCATATTCCGGATCCTGAAGCGCCGCAGGGATCTCTTCCATTTTCGGCAGGTTTCGCAACAGGTACACCCACCGGTCAAGTCCTGTTTCCAGCTTCGCTTCCGGTTTTACAAAATTAAGCAATTCATCCGCGATAGTCATTTCTCACGCTCGGCAAAGTCTCAAACTTCGTTCGGCCTTTGCACTCGCTAAATCGAAATGTTCAATGTAAATAAACCCCATCCTTTCATAAAATACTTTGCCCTCATCCCTGTCACACAGGCAAATATCGTGCAGATACTTCCCCTTTCGGCTCTCCGGGAAACGGAACCCGTCCATCAGCACGATCACATAAACTTCCGGTACCGCGTAGTTCCACGCTGCCCGCCTGCCTTTGGGGGCCGAATCCGAAATCAGTTTTCCCGCATAGAACAGCATCCGCTCTTTTAAGTTTGCCTGGCTGCTACGCTGCACCTCGATCAAAAAGGTCTCCCCGTCCGCTCCGGTGCACAGCAGGTCGAAAATGACCCCGCCAATTTCATCGATACTACCCGGATGTTCGTTCTTGCCGTACTCCAAGAGAGTAATCTGCTTGCGGCCGCGAAAAACCCTGTTCAGAAAATTGATCAGCAGGTCCTTGTTTGCCCCGAAAATCAGCTTAAAAGCCGTGTCTGTCAAAGGGTCAATGTAGCGTCCCATTTGTCTTGTCTATTCGAAATTTACGTTTTCGGTTTTTTCGTCATTGCTTTCTTTAAAGATTCGGCGTTTTCTCCCAGTTTGGAGATCAAACCTTCTATTTTCGTAAGAAGCTCTTCCGCATTGTCGTTATTACCGATGTTGTAAGTATTGTGATAATTATTAGAATTTGTATGCCCAATAGTTGAATCATCGCCTTGTGTGTTGTGCTGGATTATTGAACCCAGCAAATCAGTTTCACTTGCCAGGTAATCGAGACCGGAGAGAGGGACATTTAAGGTATCGGAAACCTTAAGCAAAAGTTCGTCCGGCCATGTTTCTTTTTGTTCCAGGAAGCTCAGGTTTTGCTGTGTCATTCCCAACCTTCCGGCCATCTCTTTTTGGCTGAGGTCCCAGATCGCTCTTAATTTACGCATGCCTCGGCCATAATCTGGCTTGCGTTCTTCCAATAATTGACCCTGTTGTTCTGAATCAAATTTATCCATAACGATTTTGATTTTGTTCAAATTTAGAAAAAATCTCAAAGCGGATGATTGGAAACGGGAATAAATCGAAACCAAGGCTAACCATTTCACCCTGATCCATTTGTATTTTACAAATCAAAACGCTATCGTATTCATTATTAATCCCGAATAATACAAACAGAAACCGGCTGACGTCTTTGCTTTAATGCCTATTTTTGTTTGGATGATAAACTTAAATCAGACCATTATGAAGACATAGCAGAAATTGAAACGAAATAGTACATTTGCAGCATATTTTATACTGCAAATCACATAGCGCTTTTTTGACCTTCACTACGAAACCGCAAAATTCAATGTCAGAGGTCAAGGAATGGAAGCGCCCTTATTCACATAAGGGCGTGGACATTGTTTTATTCTCTGACGAGGGCTCTTTGCGGTGCCAGTAGTGAGGAATAATAACAGTTGTTCACGCCTTCTTTTTTGTCATTTTTATCACACATTTTAACCGGTTGCCGAACCCTGCAACCGGAACAATCCACAGGCGTTGAACGGAAGTGAGCCTTCCTGGTGTTTTACCGGACATTCCGGGAA
>Ga0074195_1000175_pt1 | contig 151802 bp, 131 predicted proteins | sample EPASupsiteHSE623_FD_64525 | JGI IMG/M metagenome (GOLD analysis project Ga0074195, IMG submission 64525) | Bioremediated contaminated groundwater from EPA Superfund site, New Mexico - Sample HSE6-23 | ecosystem: Environmental > Aquatic > Deep subsurface > Groundwater > Contaminated ...
TGGTACTTAAGTAACGATAGTGTTCACTGTCTTTGAGTAGTTGATAGTTTTCGTTATAGGATAAGTAGCCATTGGTTTTTATAAAATGTTGTCTTACATTATAAAGGGCTTGATTATAGAGGCTTCTTGAAGCACGCATTAATGATAATAGAAACTGGTGTTGATTTGGATTAAGATAGAGTCTTGTTTTCAGGGCTTTATAAGGCATAAAACGATTCCTCCTTTCCTACTTAAATTATACCATAAAAGCATCCTTATTTATACATTTTATGACACTATTTAATTATATACAATTTTCACAATACGAGTATTTAATACCAAGTTTATAGTAGAATTATATAAACTGATTGAAAGAACATTCGGAAAGCGAACAATAAAAGACGAACTTTCCTAGTAAATAAAAAAATAAGCCCCAAAAGGCGCATTAGTGAGATCAATGAAGCCTATCATTTATAAATGAGTCCATAAAAAGAAAACCTCACTTTGTGTACACACAACCAAAAAGGTTGTGATTACATCACGTGAGGTTATTACTCAAGATATAATTTGACTTTGTTTAAACAAAGGTTTCATGAAATCTGTTAAGTACTTAAGTTGGAACTGTATCATTGGACCAATGATGAGTGCCAAAAGAAAACTCCCAAAATTGACTGCACCAAAGCCTATATTGCTCATGAATCCGAAGATGGTACCTAAAATAATGGCGAATAATTCAATATACATACGAGATAAAAAGAAACTCTTGATATGCAAGACTTTCATGAGGATGATGGTGAGTTCATCAAATACCATCGCAGGGTACTTGGTTACGATGATTAAGGATAAACCAAGCGTTAGTATAAATACCCCTAAAACAAAGAAAATCACTCTAATAACCATGTCTTCTGGTAGATAATTTCCTAAAACAACTATATCCCAAAAATCTATGGCTAAGGCTATCCCAAACATGGGAATAAAAACAAATAAGAACTTGAGTTTCTTGTAGTACCACATGACATAGGCTAATACAACCACGTAAATCATAAAACTTACCGTACCTAAGGTGACATCTACATTGAGGTTGTGCTTGAAAAAGGCACGTAAATTATAAATGACCGTATCCCATGCGCCAGCCCCAAGTGAACTTCTTAACAATACATTGACCCCTAATCCAGTCATGACGATACCCAAAAAATAAACCAATCCACGAATCACGTGATTGGTTGTAATGTGAAATTTCATACACCCTCCTGCTTATTTTGTTTCAAATGTGACAATCAAATCGATGTGAGCGACCTTTGAGATGGTTTCATGAATCGAACAGTATTGAGCACCGAGTTCAGCTGCTCGCTTAAGTTTTGCTTGATCAGATCCATTGTATACGACCATCTTGATCTCAACATAGTCCAATGTGGCAGGTGTTTCATCCCGTTTGTTACCAGATACTTCAATATCTACATCGGTAAATGATACCCTCATCTTCTCAGCCACACTTAAGAATGTCGCGTAAAAACAGGATGCCAAAGCACCAAATAATAAGTGATATGGTTTCATGCCTTGTTCTTGACTACCTAATTTAACCGTTCCTGTAGGTGAAGTGAGTTCTCCTACGTATTTTGAATCGAATTTTAATTGTACTGTATCTGCTTTCATCTATTGCTCTCCATGTGTACGTTTGCTATATGAGGTGACCAAACGCTTTAACACATAACATTATAACACGTACATATGACGGTTATCATATGATTTACACGAAGGGGTTTTCTGTGAAATCATCACTGGATTGGCTACCCTTTTCATGCATGATTACCATTTTACATGTTGGACAATAATACGCTTCTGCTTTGAGTGGTAAAGACAGCGTATAGTCAGACAAAACGATGCTACCTTTTGGTTTGATATCGATTAACCAAGGTACTTTTTCTGGTTCTGGAGCCCAATAAAGTCTACCTTTGTACACGGGTAAAAAGCCTAGTTGCATCTGATTTTTGCATTTTGGACATTCCATAATAATCTCCTCTTGTTTGTTTAATTGTATCATGTCTATTCTAAATCTGTTCAACTAAGTATAACCTATCCACTACAACTCGTATGAAACATAAATTAATATTGATAATTCAATTCGAACTCGTATAACGGTCTTTATATTTACTGACACAAAATGGTTAACGTTCATTAAAAAGTGGGTTATCTCTCCACCCGACAAACAGATTACATCATTGTTAATAACCCAATTTTCAGCGTTCATTGAATTCACAATAATTTGCAGTAAAACATCTTGTTCAAGTTCTATGTTGTGTTGTATAGGTCAAATATCTACACCATAAAGGTATATTAAAAGCGCTACAGTCCAAATTTACTGGATGTAGCGCTTGTTTTATATTGAGAGTCGAGTTCCCATCACGGCGGAAAATGGCGGATGCTTATGTATTTTTAAATCTCTTAATGATATCTGGATGATAGGGTAATAGTGTTTCTATCGGTGAAAAGTTACAGGACAGGAGTATTTGGAACCTGTTCATACCAGCCATCATATCTATCTCTTTTGTGTAGAAGTAAATCTGTTTGACTCTCCTATAATCGATCATAAATTCTATCCAATATCGCTAGTGTCTGTTCAAGGGAAGTTGTTAGCTTTAATCCTTTTAACTCAATCACCACGATGGAATGATCAAACCGGGTGTAATGGGCTGATTTACGCTTTATCTCTTCACTCTTTAACATATTAACTCTAACATTGTTTTCCTCGTATACTTTCCCAGGTTCATCATCTAATTCTGGAAGTCTTACAAAGTCACCTTGAAGGTGATTATACGCTCTCACCCAATCTCTAAATGTACCTCGCTTTAAATCATTCACTTTACAAAATTCTGTCGTGTTTAATCCTGACATCCGATACTTTTTTACCAGGTCTAACCTTTCTCGATCGGTTAGTGTTTTTCTCATATTCGTTCTCCTTTTCCTTAAGGATACAAAAAAACACTCCGTTTGATTAGAGTGTTATTATTTGACGTCTTACTGTTCAAGTTCTATGTTGTGTTTTCAAATTCACATTTTGTACCTATTAAGAAAAAAAACTCTTCCCTGAGGAGAAAAGAGCTTAATCGATTTTATTGGTGACCCGTACGGGATTCGAACCCGTGAATGCATGCGTGAAAGGCATGTGAGTTAACCGTTTCTCCAACGGGCCAAGCTTAAAACATAATAAAAGCGCACAGTGGCGGAGCAGGAGGGATTTGAACCCTCGCACGGACTTTATGGCCCGTCTACACCCTTAGCAGGGGCGCCTCTTCAGCCTCTTGAGTACTACTCCAGAATGCGCTATTATATGATAACCTATTTTAGGCGTAGTGTCAACCAAAAACAAGAAAGTTTTTTATCTTTGATAAGCCCTAGTAGAAATAAAAAAAGCACTGGAGAGGTGTGCTTTTCTTATATTGTTTATTTATCGAGGCTCAATCATGGAGAGAGAGACTTTACCTCGTTTTTCATCTACACTTAATACCCATACTTTGACTATATCTCCAACGGCGACCACATCTTTAGGATGTTTGACAAAGCCTTTGGAAAGTTTCGAAATATGGACTAAACCATCTTCTTTTAAACCACAATCTACGAATGCACCGAAATCAACTACGTTTCTAACGGTACCTTCTAACATCATACCTGGTTTTAAGTCTTCGAGATGGAGAATATCGTTTCTTAAAACAGGTGCGTCAAACTGGTCTCTTGGGTCTCTTTGAGGGGCAATAAATGCATCTAATATGTCGTTTAAGGTGTATTTATCCACAGAGAGCTCTTGTTGTAAAGCTGCCCTGTTGATTTGATCGATGACTTTCTTCAATTCAGGTTTACCAAATTGGTCTGGTGTAATCTGATATTTCGTCATGATCTGTTTTGCTGTGGCGTACGATTCAGGGTGAATCGCTGTCATATCGAGTGCTTCATCGCCACCCACAATGCGTAAGAACCCCACCGACTGTTCAAACGCTTTGTCCCCTAAGCGTGGGACTTTTTTAATGTCTTGGCGTGATTTGAACGCGCCAAATTGGTCACGGTGCTTCACGATATTCTCGGAGACCGTCTTATTTAATCCAGATACATAGGTAAGTAAGGACTTCGAAGCCGTATTGATGTTGACACCAACTTGGTTTACAGCATTACTTACGATAAAATCTAGGGATTCGGATAATTTCTTTTGTGATACGTCGTGTTGATACTGACCAACACCAATCGATTTTGGATCGATTTTAACCAATTCGGATAGAGGGTCTTGAAGACGTCTCGCAATCGATGCTGCTGAACGTTCTTCAACTGAATAATCCGGGAATTCTTCTCTCGCTAGTTCTGAAGCAGAGTAAACCGAAGCGCCTGCTTCAGAAACAATGACGTACTTCGTTTTGAGGTCATATTTCTTGAGGAGCTCTGCTATAAAGGCTTCTGTTTCACGGGAGGCTGTTCCATTCCCAATGGCGATGATATCGACATTGTGTTTCGCAATAAATTGTCTGATGATTTTTTCAGATAAAGTGACACGATCTTCGATGTGTTCTTCACCTTTATACTTTTCATGCGGGTAGATGACGCCTTTTTGTAAGACTGTACCTTGTTCGTTTACAACACAAAGTTTGCAACCGGTGCGGTACGCCGGGTCAACACCTAGAACAACTTTATCTTTCATCGGACGTTGTAACAAGAGGTTTCTCAAGTTCATGGCGAATACTTCGATGGCTTGGTCTTCTGCTTTAGAAGTCAAGTCAGCGCGAATTTCTCGCTCTAAACTTGGGTAGATCAAACGCTTCAATGCGTCTTCGATTGCGGCCTCTACGATAGGCACTACCGGTGAGTTAGGATTGGTTAAAATTTTTGAACCGAGATATTTTAACATCGCAGGGGTGTTGCTGTCAATAGAAATCGAAATAATTTTTTCATCTTCTGCACGGTTCATGGCTAAGATTCGATGGGGTGCCACTTTGGATACTTTTTCAACGTGGTCATAGTACATTTCATAGACATGTTTTTCATCGAGTTGTTCGCCGTTTTTCTTCACTTTTGATGAAATTAAACCATCAACTTCCATTTCAACACGAAGTGCTTTACGATAATCGGCGTTATCACTCACTTGTTCAGCGATGATGTATTTCGCCCCTGTAATGGCATCTTCAATCGTGGCTACTTGTTCGTTGATGAACTTTTTCGCTTCTGCTTGAATATCGATTTGATTTGGGAACGATAAAATCAATTTCGCAAGTGGTTCTAACCCCATCGCGATCGCTTCAGTCGCTTTGGTTTTTTTCTTTTCCTTATACGGTCTGTATAAATCTTCAACTTCAACCAACTTGGTCGATTTTAAGATGTTATTGCGTAATTCGTCGGTCATCATGCCTTTTTCTTCAATCAAGCGGATGACGTCTTCTTTTCTTTTTAATAAGTTTACCCCGTATTCCCATGACTTATGAATCTCGTTGATTTGTTCTTCATCGAGACCACCAGTCACTTCTTTACGATATCTCGCAATGAATGGGATGGTGTTGCCTTCATCGAGTAAACTTAAAACGGCTTCGATTTGTTTGTCTTTGATACTGAGGGTATTCGCGATTTCTTTGACTAATAATTGATCCATATTTTTTCCACCTTTTTTTCGGACAAAAAGGGCCTAATCGCCCTTTTAATTTCTAATTGAGTTCAGTGTTGATAAAATCGATGTAGGACTGGTTAGAATGGCATTTTGAGTTGCTAAAGCGTCACCTTGAATGTGAATTAACGCTGGTCTATTTGGCAATAATAGCCCAGAAATATAACTTGTTATACCCACATTGTCTTTGTCGTTATAATTCATAACAAAGAAGGAATAGTTTTGGCTGCCTGCCGCTTCTGCTGCTGCGATGACTGCACTTTCTAAATCTTCACAAACGGTGCATTCTTCAAAATTGCCGTTATAAATATACACATAAACATCGTATTTGACGTTTTCTAGTGCATCTTCTTCATTGTCGTTTAATAACCATTTATATTCGTCTAAAACAATGTGTTCAACGGTTTCAAATCGATCATAATTTGGTTCTTTATCTTTAAATACGTAAGTATCCAATACCCAGTAAGTCAGTGCTCCAATCCCAATCAATAAAATCCCTAAGACGGTATAAAGCATCACTTTACTCGATGTTTGGCTAGGTTGTACTACTTTTTTGTTGTTTTGTTTGCTAACAGGTTTCTTTGTATTTGTCACGCGTGGCATGTTAATCTCTCCTCATTCCTATGATATTATACAAAAAATACGGGGTTCTTACAAGTTGAATAGAGAATATGGTAATTATTCTTTTTTTTCAAGTAAGACGATGGCGATGGCGTAATTGTCCGTATGTGAAATGCTGATTTCACTTTGGTATGTATCGCTATTAGGGAATGAGGCGATGTAAGGTGCCCCATTTTCATCATTCAATATCGTGATGTCTTTAAAATTCATGGTTTGATCCCCACGTTTCAAAGCTTTAAATAGGGCTTCTTTAGCGGCAAATCTACCGGCTAAAAAAGTGAACTTACGGGATTCATTTTGAATGTCTTCAAAAAATTGACGTTCGCTTTTGGAAAGGACCCTTTCAACAAAAGCGGTGCTGAAAAGAGAGCGAATGCGGCTAATTTCAACCAAGTCGATGCCTGTATTGATCATTTTTTCCCCTCCCGAATGAATTCTGCGAGTGCTTTGATTTTGAGTAATCGGTGATTCATTCCAGACTTAGAAATCTTTAAACCCGTCTCCTCTTGATATTTTTCAATCAGTTCATTGAGTGAGGCTTCAGGGTAGGCTTCTCTCAAACGGATGGTATCTTTGAGTTTCGCATCGATGGTACCAAAGGCTTTATTGGCTTTGATGAGTTCAATGTCTTCAAGTTGCTCATTGGCCGCTTCGATGGTTTTCTTTTCATTGGCGATTTCGATGTTGATCAAACGATTGATCGAGTTGTTAAAATCACGTTTGATGCGTTCATCTTCAAACTTAAATACCGCTTCTACCGCCCCAATCGCACTTAAGAATGCGCTGATGGCTTCTGATTCCTTGAGATAAACAATCAAACCTTGTCTGCGTTTGGTGATTTTCGCATTCAAATCAAAGTGATTCATCAAACGTTGGATGAATATCGCATCCGTTTTATTCATCACAAATAACTCCAAATGATACGTGGGTTTGATGGGGTCATTGACCGAACCTGAAGCGAGGAAAGCGCCTCTTAAATAAGCTCTTTTTTCTTCATCGGTTTCGGTTAAAAACTCGTATTCGAGGCTGTTTTGATCGACCATGGAATGTTCATCCATGATTTTATTCACATGGGATTTGACTAAAACCAAATACCCACTCTTTTTCTTTAAACGCATCTCTTTTTTGGAGATGATTTCGGTTTTCGCTTCATACATATTTTTAATCAACACGAAAAACCTTCTCGCAATCGAAGGGTTATTCGTATGGAACTCAAGATGAACCCCTTCACTGGTTAAGTGGATGTCTGTGTTCAAATGTAATAACGCAGACAATTCCGCGAGTTGTTCATCTTTATCCGTTCTGATTTTGACGATTTCATCTTTAACCGTTCTCGCAAATGACATAGGCTTATTCCAATGATTCTAAATACTTTAATGCGTTTTGCACGGCGATGGCACCATCTGATGTCGCTGTGACCACTTGTCGGATTTGTTTGACACGCACATCACCAGCTGCGAACAAACCAGGGATGGCTGTTTCCATCTTCTCGTTGGCTTCAATGTAGCCCCAAGCGTTGGTGATGTTTAATCCTTTTAACATATAAGTGTTGGGGTTCCAACCAATGTATTCAAATACACCTTTACACGGAATAACTTTCTTTTCTTGTGTCACGGTGTTGGTGATCTCAACCCCGGCTAGCTTTTCGTTTTCAACGATGAATTGAGTCACCACGGAATTAAAGTATGGTGTAACATTACTCAACTTATTCAAATGAGCGATTGCTTTTTTATCGGCGGTAAATTGAGGTAAGTTTTGAACGATGGTTAAATGGTTGACCAAAGTGGCGAGGTAACTCGACTCTTCAACAGCGCTGTTTCCGCCACCAATCACGACCACATCTTCACCTTTATAAATGGGTCCGTCACAAATCGCACACCAGCTGATTCCGTTAGAAGATAGACGTTCTTCATTTTCAAGTCCGAGTTTTCTTTGAATCATTCCAGAAGCGACAATGACGGCTTTGGCTGTGTAGGTTTCCTGATCTGAAGTAATGGTAAAAAGACCTTTGTCTTTAACCACAGAGCGCACATCCCCATACCCATATTCCACCCCTAAAGCCATGGCGTGATTGAACATATTGAGTGCCAAATCGCCACCAGATAATTTTGTAAATCCGGTGTAGTTTTCGATCTCACCAGTGTTGACGATTTGTCCACCAGGCGCACTTTTTTCAATCATAATGGTCTTTAAATTGGCCCTTTGAGCATAAATGGCTGCCGTTAAACCGGCAGGTCCTGCACCAATAATCACTAAGTCGTACATTTATATCACCTCTTTGATTTGAATGAGTGAATCTAAATAATAATCCGCTTTCGCTTCTAATAATCCTTTTAGATGCCAGCTGTAATTCATACCAATGGTCCTGATACCGGCGGCTTTACCTGACAAGATATCATTCGGATGGTCACCCACATAAATGGCTTCATCGATATCATCGAACAACCCTAAAGCCTTTTGAATGGGTTCTGGATGGGGCTTGTGTTGAATGACATCGTCTGAACCGATGATGACATCGATATATGGCAATAATCCGGTTACTTTAAGCCCTCGTTCAACTAAAAAATGCATTTTTGACGATACAATTCCCGTCTGAATCCCTCGAGATTTCAAATGAATGAGCAGTTCTTGTGCACCATCAAATGCACGTATTAAATCGTCATGAATCTCTAGATTTTTCTTACGGTAAACTTGGATGAGGTGTTGAATTTGTGCCTCATCCGAAACATACTTACCAAACCCTTGAACCAAGGTGGGACCTATAAAAGGGATGTAGTCTTCCGCTTTCATCGGGATGTGTGGCAATTCTGTTTCAAAGACATATTTGAATGTTGTGATGATTAAATGGTTAGAGTCGATCAGTGTACCGTCCAGGTCAAACAAAACGGTATCGATCATTTGGTTGTCCTCGGCGTAATCGAATCGACATAATCTGGCAATGCTTTAAAGAATATGCGCTTGAGGATGAGATAAGCAATCCCACCACCCATAAATAATACAATGGAATTTAAAACATTGATTCTGATGTTGGTATCGCCAAGCATCAACGGGTCTGTTCTTAAGTATTGTTCTATGACAGCTCTACCCAATCCATACCAAATCAAATAGACACCAATCAAATCGCCTGATTTTAACCCTTTGAAACGTCTTAAGACCATCATCAGCATCAATCCAAAGAAGTTCCATATACCTTCATATAAGAAGGTTGGGTGGTAATAATTGGTTGCGCCAACGTTTGAATCATAAAAATACATATTATCGACAATAAATTTTGGTAATTTCAACGTATTTCTTAAAAAGTCTCTCGTGGTTGCGATCCCATTGGCTTCTTGGTTCATGAAATTGCCCCAACGTCCAATGATTTGTCCTAACAAGAAGCCGGGTGCCAATAAATCTAAAACCTTCCATATGGATAGTTTTTTAAACTTTGTAAAAAACAACAAGAAAACAATGGTGATGATAACGGCGCCATGAATTGCCAATCCGCCATTCGGGATATTGATGACATCTAAGAAACTTTCATAGGTGCCATTGGGGTCGAATATAACATAATACAGTCTAGCGCCAATAATCGCGAGTGGGACTGCATATAACAAGCCATCATAGATGTCATCTCGTTTAATACCGATTAAATCGGCTTCTTCCATCGCGAGTATCGCAGCGAAAATAATGCCCGTTAAAATGAAGACCGCATACCACGCTACCCTTAAACCACCCACTTGGATGGCAATCGAGTTGTATGGGGCTTCCCCTCTGGTTGCGATCAATACCAGTAAAATAAAGATCGCCACCATCGATGAAACGATGATGTAGTTACGTTGATGCTTTTTAATGTGTTCTATGATGTTATTCACGGTCGTTTTCCTCTGATTTCTTCATATGACGGGTGATTTCACGGGTTAAGTTGAATGCGGCGTGATACCCCATATATTTCAATTTTTCATTCATCGCAGCACTCTCTACGAGGGTTGCGACGTTTCTACCTGGTAAGACAGGAATCACTACTTTTGGAATTTCTGTATCAAAATACTTGGTGGTTTCTAAGTCTAAACCTAAGCGGTCATAATACTTATTTTCTTCCCATTTTTCGAGTTCAACCACCAAACGAATCTTTTTGGTTTCACGGTATGCCCCAACACCAAACATCGAGACAACATCCACAATACCAATACCCCTGATTTCAAGGTATCTTTCAAGGATTTTTGGTGCTTGTCCAATCAATATGCCCACATCTTTTTGATAAACATCGACACGGTCATCTGAAATTAAAATATGCCCACGTTTGATCAACTCAAGTGCAGTTTCGCTCTTACCAATGCCGCTTTTACCAATGATGAGGGTACCCAATCCACCGATATCCAATAAAACACCATGCACTGTTTGTCTTTCAGCCAATTTTTCTTGTAGATAAGAGTAAAGCTTCGAGTTCAATGCGGTGGTTCTTAAGTTCGATTTTAGAATTGGAATCCCATACTCATTACCCAATCGGATGTATAGTGGTGACACATCTACATTGACCGAAAAGATGACTGCAGGTGGATTGTGTGAGAATATATCCCGAATGCGTTCTTCTTGAATCACCTCAGAGAATAAGTTCGAGAATGAATTTTCCTTAGAACCAATCAAAATGACGCGTTTTGAATCGAAAAAGTCCATAAAACCTGCCAACTCAATCCCAGGTCTAGAAATCATATCCTCATAAATATAATGTTCCAAACCGGCATGACCTGCCAAAATCGTCAGTTGGTTGTCTTTCACCAAATGGATGACTTTAATGCCGTTCATATCACTTTAACCCCCTTTTAACGGTTAACTTCTCATAGGTATATATCAATAACAATCTAAATATGATAAAGAATAGCGAAAATCCAATGAATCCGTACACGGTGGTGAAGTATACATCCGGTACCAATCGCTCCGTGATGAATATTTGTAATAACCCCACCAATGCGAGTACCAATCCAAACGATTGGATGACATAGTGAAATAGGTATCTTTTGATCAATAACCCAATCATCATATCGAATAGGGTAAATAACACAACGAATAGGATGAACCCTTCAATCGAATCTACCTTTAGCTGCATCGTGATGCCTGCTGTGGTAGATACGGAGAGCATGTTGATCAGCGATGCTGTTAAATAACCCTTAGTATAAGAATCGCCTTTCATGAAGGCTTTAAATCCCTTTTTTGCCATATCGATTACCGATTTAAAAGGGGTTTTAGGTAGTCCCCCGTATAGGAATCCCTACAATTTACGATTTCTTCAGGTGTGCCCATCGTAACGATATTTCCACCCGTCGCACCGCCTTCTTTACCTAAATCGATGATGTAATCAGCACTCTTAATGACATCTAAATTGTGTTCAATGATGACCACCGTCGCACCTTCATCGACGATTCGATTGATGACACTCATCAAGCGTTTAACATCGTCGGTATGAAGACCTGTGGTTGGTTCATCCAAGATATATAGCGTTTCAGGTGTAATTTTTCTATAGAGTTCAGAAGCGAGTTTAACACGTTGGGCTTCCCCACCCGATAGCGTTGTAGCGGATTGACCGAGTGTCATATACCCTAAACCCACATCATAAATAATTTGGAGTTTATCTTTAATCTTCGGGATGTTTTCAAAGAAATCTAAGGCGTTTTCAATGGTTATATCTAAGATTTCGGAAATGTTTTTACCTTTATATTTTACTTGTAAAGTTTCACGGTTGTATCTCGTCCCACCACACGCTTCACATTGAACATAGACATCCGGTAGGAAATGCATGGTGATACGCTTGACACCATCGCCCCCACAAGATTCACAACGGCCACCCCTTACATTGAATGAGAATCGACCTTTTTGATAACCACGGACTTTCGCTTCGTTGGTCATTGAGAAGACATCTCGGATGTCATCGAAGACACCGGTATAGGTCGCTGGGTTACTGCGTGGGGTACGTCCAATTGGACTTTGAGATATATCGATGATTCGGTTGACGTGTTCAACCCCAATGATTTCTTTATGTCTACCAGGTTCATCTTTGGTCTTATAAAGCATACGGTGAATGCCCTTATATAAAATCTCATTGACTAAGGAGGATTTACCTGAACCCGAGACACCTGTGACACACACCATTTTACCCAATGGGAATGAGACGTCGATATTTTTTAAGTTGTTGTGGCTTGCACCAACGACAGTGATGAACTTACCATTACCTGTACGTCTTTGACTTGGAACATCAATTTTTAATTTGCCAGATAAGTATAAGCCTGTGATGCTGTTAGGGTTTTGCATCACTTCTTGAGGTGTGCCACAAGCGACCAGTTCACCCCCGTGCACGCCTGCGCCTGGTCCAATATCTACGAGATAATCGGCAGCCATCATGGTTTCTTCATCGTGTTCAACAACGACCAAAGTGTTGCCTAAATCGCGCATCTTCTTTAAAGTATCGATCAATTTTTGATTGTCTTTTTGATGAAGACCAATCGAGGGTTCATCGAGGACATACAATACCCCTGAAAGCTTCGATCCAATTTGTGTGGCTAGTCGAATGCGTTGGGCTTCTCCCCCAGAAAGGGTAGCTGCTTCACGCGATAATGTTAAATATTCAAGTCCAACATCTTTTAAGAATGTTAAACGGGCATTGACTTCATTGATGATGCTTTCAGCAATCTTTTGTTGTTGTGTATTCAGTTTAAAATTATCCTTACGAATGAGGATCTGTTCCACAGACATATCGGTTAATTCCGCGATATTGAGACCATCTATTTTAACACTTAAAGCCGCTTTGTTGAGACGTTTTCCGTTACATACTGGACAAACTTGCTCTGTCATGTAAGACTCAATCCATTCACGAATCCAACTACTAGAGGTTTCGATATAACGTCTTGAAAGATTGGATATGACCCCTTCATAAGCACGAACGGTTTCGTGAACTCTACCCGAAGAACTTTGTAGCTTGAAATGGATTTTATCCTTCGATCCATATAAGATGATTTCTAGTTTTTCTCGGTCTAAATCTTTGACTGGGATGTCCATGTCAATGTTGTAATGCTTACAAACGGTTTGAAGTTCTAAACCTTGAAGATTTTCATCGTCTTGATTGCGATAAGGCACAATACCACCATCATTCAAACTACGGTTAAAGTTGACCACCAAATCTTCAGAGACGGTGAGTTTTTTACCGAGGCCGTTGCATTCAGGACATGCACCTATTGGGGAGTTAAAAGAAAACAATCTGGGCTCTAAATCCGGTATGGTGAAATCACTGTCAGGACAAGCATAGGTTTGACTGAAGGTGAGTTTTTCACCACCAACAATTTGTACTTCAACAAAACCACCAGACTTGCTTGCGGCAAGTTCTAATGCGTCATATAAACGGCTACGCACATCGTCTTTGATGACCAAACGGTCAATGACCAGTGAGATGTCGTGTTTCTTGTTTTTATCTAAATCGATGACGGGTTCTAAGTCAATCAATTCACCATTGATCATCGCTCTAACGAAACCATCTTTAACAAAGCCTTCTAATACCTTTTTATGTGTACCTTTTTGGAGTTTAACCACAGGACTGAGTACCATGACTCTGGTGTTTTCGCCCAAATCTAAAACACGATTGGTCATTTCCTCAATCGTTTGTTTAGACAGTGGGATATCGGTCCCTGGGCAATAAGGAACCCCAATTTTTGAATACATCAAGCGTAAGTAATCATATATTTCCGTGACTGTACCTACGGTCGAACGAGGGTTTTTAGATGTGGTTCTTTGATCAATAGAGATGGCTGGACTGAGCCCATCAATTTTGTCTACATTCGGTTTTTCAAATGATCCTAAAAATTGTCTAGCATAAGAAGATAAAGATTCTACATAGCGTCTTTGTCCTTCTTGGTAAAGTGTATCGAAAGCCAGACTGGATTTACCTGAACCAGATAACCCTGTCATGACAATGAGTTTATTTTTGGGGATGGTTAAGTCGATATTTTTAAGGTTGTTTTCTTTCGCACCTTTGATGACAATGTAATCATTATTGCTCATTTGGTATCATCTCCTTAAAAGCAAGTTCATCGATGACCTTAACACCGAGGGCATTTGCTTTCTCTAGTTTGGACCCAGCATCAGACCCGGCCAAAACATAATCGGTCTTTTTCGAAACAGACCCACTGACTTTACCACCAAGGGACTCGATGATGGCTGCTGCGTCTTCTCTTGTAAAAGTCTCTAGTTTCCCAGTCAATACGAAGGTTTTACCTTCAAAGTTTGGGCTAGTTTTATTTTCTTTTTGATCCATGGCTGTTTTTATACCTAAGTCATGGAGTGTTTGGATCAGTGTTTTAGCATAATCCGTACTGAAGTATTGAATGACACTGTTCGCAATCGCTTCACCGATGTCGTCAATCTCAATCAATTGTTCAAAGGTAGCTTCACTCAAGGTTTCGAGTGATGGGAATTTCTTCAAAAGCAATTTCGCAACCTTAGCACCGACATGGTTAATCCCAAGTCCAAAAAGCAGTTTGTCTAAACTGTTTTGTTTGGATACCTCAATGGCATCAAGTAAGTTATCCACTTTCTTGTCACCCATTCGGTCTAATTCAACCAATTTTTCACGTTGGTCTTTTAATTTATATATATCTAAGAAATCTTTGATGTAGCCTTCTTCATACAGTTGAATGACAATTTTCTCACCCAATGAATCGATATTCATGGCTGGTCGGCTAGCAAAATGAATCAGCTTACCAACATGCTGTGCGGGACAGCCCGGATTCACACAAAACCAATCCGCTTCACCTAATTCACGGTAAAGTGTTTCACCACAGCTTGGACATACTTCGATCATTTTAAATTTCATGGTTGATCTTCTATTTTCTAAAACTGGTTTAACAACCTCAGGTATGATTTCACCTGCTTTTCTAACCACCACATCATCGCCAATTTCGATATCGAGGTTTTTAATGTAATCTTCGTTATGTAAGGTGGCACGTGCAACCATAGAACCCGAAATCAACACGGGGGAAAGTTCAGCAACAGGCGTGATGACCCCTGTCCTACCTACTTGGAATGTAATGGCATTTAATTTTGTTACAACTTCTTCTGGTGCAAATTTGTAGGCAATTGCCCATTTAGGATATTTAACGGTTTGTCCAATTTGTTCATACTTCGATAACTCGTTGACTTTAATGACAACCCCATCGGTATCGTAAGGCAACGTTTTTCTCAGCTCATCATAACGATGGATTTGTGTAATGACTTCTTGGATATTTTTCGCAACCACATAATTCGGGTTTGTTTTAAATCCCAATTTGGATAAAAACTTTAGAACCCCTTCTTGGGTTTTGACGCCATAGGCTTCTGCATCTACTAGGGTGTAACAAAAAACATCCAATCCCCGATTAGATACCACCTTGGAGTCTAGTTGACGGATGGTCCCTGCCGCAGCATTTCTCGCATTACGGAAGAGTTCCAATCCTTCAGCTGCTCTTTCTTCATTGGCCCGTTCAAAACTCTTGTGGGGCATAAATACTTCGCCTCTAACTTCAAGTGTTAAAGGTTCAGTTAACTTCATTGGCAAACTCTTGATGGTTCTGACATTGGTGGTGACATCTTCACCGACAACACCATCCCCACGGGTAGCGGCACTGACAAAAATCCCAGACTTGTATTTAAGGTTGATTGCCAGTCCATCGATTTTGAGTTCCATATTGTAAGCATACCCATCTACTTCTTTTTGAACGCGTTCATCAAAATCCATCAAGTCTTGATCGCTAAACGCATTTGAAAGAGACATCATGGGTTTATCATGTACGACCTTATTGAACTTATCTAAAACAACCCCACCTATTTTTAGTGTGGGTGAGGTAAGGCTTCTTAATTCAGGGTAATTGGTTTCAAGTTCGATCAATTCTTTCATCCAAAGATCGTACTCGAAGTCACTGACGGTTGGTCGATCTAAGGTATGGTATTCGTAATTCGCTTGATCTATTGCTTGTTCTAAATCCATCATTCGTTTCTTAATGTCCATAAAAATCACCGTAAATATTATAACATATTTAACTTCCTCAAAAGTAGGTTTTGACAACTCAGATTAGTGTTTAGTTTTTAGGATGCCAGTTTCTCTAACGAATCTTGGAACTTTACTGTCTTGAGGTGAGGTCATGATCAGTATGTCTTTCGCTCTGGTGATGGCAACAAAAAAGAGTCGTCTTTCTTCTTCTAACTCAGATCGTTTTTTTGTTTGAATTTCTTCGATGCCCATGAGCAATACCACCTTGAATTCTAAGCCTTTGGATTGGTGAATGGATAAGCAATCGACGTCACCATAGTAAGACATTTGTAAAAGTCGTTTGATTTCATTGGCTTGAAAATGGTTTCGAACCAGTATAACGATGTCTTTTTGAGCGTATTTTTGATGCAAAAAATGGCTGATTTTTGTAAATATGAAATCGGCCTCTTTCTTAGTATTACTAAACTGATGAAATTCACATAAACCTACGGTGTTTCTATGGGGTTTGAGTACTTTTTTGATTCGGTTACGATTATGTTGGATGAGTGCGTTCGCTAGATCAATGATACTGGTTGATGACCTATAATTGTCTTCAAGTGTGAGGGTATGACAACCGAATGATCGTATCAAGTATTTGGTCATATGACTACGTGAACCCCTGAATCTATAGATGGACTGATCAGGGTCCCCCACCAAAAAGAGAAATGTATGCTGATTTATGAGCCTTTCGAGTATTTTAAACTGAATAAATGACATATCCTGTGATTCATCGATAAAAATGTAAGAATACGTGGTTTGAAGGTGCTTTAAGAAGGATAAATCTTTCATTTTGTGTAGAAATGCGAGTTCAAGGTCTGCATAGTCAAATAGACCATTTTCCCTTAAAAGGGTGTTATATCTAGATAATGGCTTGGTTGACGCATTCATAAAAGTCAAAACACCTTTTTTCGTGATGATTTTACTTAAGGTTTGCTCATCAAACGCTTCCAATAAATGAGAAGGTGCTTGTGCAATGCTTTTTAAATTATGACAGTCAAAGTATAAAAATGCCAACCCATGAAACGTCTTAATGACGGGATTATCAGTGCATTCTCTAAACTTTATTTTTAAATCATTTATCGTTCGTCTCGTAAAAGATATTACCAAAATGGTTCTAGAATCGACTTTTTGGTCAATGAGGTGCCTAATTCTATGAAAAATGACGGTTGTCTTGCCGGTACCAGCCCCAGAAACGACAAAAACTCTTTTTTCATTCGTTTTCACAATATTAATCTGATTTTCATTCAACATGAATTTTTACCTCCAAATTGATATATACAATAATAGATTACATTTTACTCTATTTTACACATCCATTTTTGAAGCAAATGTAAGTTGTTTCATATTTTGAAATCCATTACACAAATAGGCAGATAACATTATTCTAAACGGTCAAAATTTGACCATTACATCAAAATATGTAGAATTTGGTCTGTAAAAAATAGGTATGAGATATTCAATGTAACATCCAAAAACAGGTGCTTTTAGCCAATCAGCTGAAAATGGCTCTGTTATCTAGTTGGGTACTTATGAAAACTCATTTTTTGCCCATCATTCCATCCGTATATGTTATACATTCATGGCTATGGTATCTTATTACGACTCTCGAGTATCCTTGTAAATATTGTATATTTTTTTGATATTCAAACATAATTTATATTAGCATGGTTATGCGATTATCAGGTTATACGAGCAAACTAAATTTTTGTATTTTTTTTGTAATGGTTTTTCCTACAAGCTCAAAAATCAATGTTTTTCTTCATTTTGGTCATTTTTTACTGTTTTATAGCCTATTTAAATCATATTCACTTTAGTTGACTAAAAAAAAGAGACCCCTCGAGGTCTCTGTTGATCTTCAATGGATATCAATGAAAATAATATGAATATATATTCTAATTACCTGATTTTATCTTCTTTAATGCTTGATGCCCAGTCGTGAACAATTTTATGCCAAATTCAATCGAAAATGCGACTCGAGTGATGTCTTCATTTTTCATTACGACAACCCCTTTACCGTATTTCTCGTGGACAACTGAGTCACCCACTTTTAATTCATCGATGACATACTCTGGTGCGGCTTCTTTTTCAACAATCATCTTTTTTTCCTTGGCTTGTTCTAAGTCCATATCCTCAATAAATCGTGATGGTTGATTGTACTGTATTTGCCCAAATCTGAATCTTTGTTTAGCATAAGAAAGAATTAGCCTTTCTTTTGCGCGAGTGACACCGACATAGGCAACACGTCGCTCTTCCTCGATTTCTGTGAATGAACCACTCACATCGCTTGGAAAGACCGTTTCTTCTAAAGCAACCATGAAGACCGCTTTGAACTCAAGACCCTTGACCTGGTGTATGGTTGCGACCTTAACGGTGTTTTTATCATCCTCTAAATCGAGGTCTGTCTTGAGTGCCATATCATCCAAAATCTGCTCAATTTTCTCTAAATTGGTCCCCTTGTAATCGACAGACCCATTGTAGAAAATTGACTTTAATTCTTGGATATTATCATACCGATCTTTACCCTCATTACCTTCAAGTCGAAGCATTTCTTCATACCCAGATATTTGTAAAGTGAGGTCTACAACTTGGGTTAAATCATAGACGGTATTGATTTCTTCTCTCAGGATTTTGATCAGTTTTTTGAACTCAAGTAGGGCTTCTTTCGTTTGTCCGCCAACGTTTAAATGATCGATTGCTTCATACATTGAGACGTGGTGGATGGCTGCGTAAGACTCTAATTTTGAAATGGTTGTATTGCCAATTTTTCTTCTTGGCGTATTGATAATGCGCTTCAATGAAATATTATCATGTTCGAACAATGCCAACCGAATGTAGGACAACATGTCTTTAATTTCTTTTCTTGAGAAGAATGAAATACCTCCATAAATGATGTATGGGATATTGTATCTCAAGAATGCTTCTTCGAAAATACGGCCGATGGCATTCGATCGATATAGCACTGCGATATCTTTAAACTGATAGCCCCCACTCACTAAAATCTCGATCGCTCTAGCAACAAAGTACGCTTCATCTTTGTCTGATTCTCTGACTTCTTTGATGACGAGCGGTCCCAAGCCTAAATCCGACTTAAGTTGTTTATCTGTTTTACGGTTTCGATTGTTTGAAATGAGATTGTTTGCTGCATTCAAAATATGCATCGTTGAACGATAGTTTTCATCCAATACAATGACTCTCGGTTTGAAATCTCTTAAGAAAAAAGTGTAGTTCTCATAGTTCGCACCTCTGAATCCATAGATGCTCTGGTCAGGGTCACCCACAATAAAAACATTTTTGTACTTGTTTCCAAGCAACCTAATCAACTCGTATTGAATGATGTTGGTATCTTGAAACTCATCGACTAAGATGTATTTAAACTGTTCTTGATAATAGGTTAAGACTTGTTCTTTCTCTCTTAAAATCTTGAGTGTGAAATTAAGTAAGTCGTCAAAATCCATCGAGTTGTTGGATTTCAAGTACTCGTTATATTTAATGAAGACTTTTTCTTCCTCATATTCTAGACTGTCATATAGTCCGTTTTTAACTTTTGAAAAATAATCTTTAAGACGGTTTGAATTATATCGATTTGGGTCTAGATTCAATTCTTTGACTGTATCTCGGATGACTTGTTTAGAATCATCTTCATCCAAAATCAAATAATGTCTTGTATAGGGCTCACCTAAATGTTCTACTTCATCTCTTAAAAAGCGCGCACAAAAACTGTGAAATGTTGAGATGGTTGGTGCGAACCCTTGGGGTCCGATCAAGTCAACCACACGTTCTTTCATTTCACGTGCCGCTTTATTCGTAAATGTCACAGCGAGGATGGATGATGGAAAAATATTTTTTTCAATCATGTTTGCGATGCGATAGGTTAGCGTACGGGTCTTACCTGACCCCGCACCAGCAACTACCGCGACCGCACCTTCAAGTGCGTTTACAGCTTCTTTTTGATGGTTATTTAATCCTTTAAAATCCATGGATAAGCTCCTGAAAGTGAAAAGGGGGTTGAACCCCTTTTTTATTTTTGGAATGAACTCTTTAATTCTACAATTCGATTGAGTTGTACGTTGTCTTTGGTAGATGCCTTATCAAATGTAAAGTAGCCCACACGCATCAATTGGAACGATTTGGTTGGTATGGTGTCATTGAACGCTGCCTCAATATAACCAAACTTCTTAACCCATGATTCTGGGTTCAATCTTTCCATGAATGGTGTTTCACCATCGAATACCAAGGGTCCAAATAAATTGAATTGTGTCTTGATTGCTTGATGTGCAGAAACGAAGTGTATAGTACCATTCGGTTTTCTCGCATCGAATCCTGATCCCGATTTGGTTTCCGGGTCATAGGTTGCGAGAATTTCTATAATGTTACCTGATGCATCTTTAATGACATCGGTGCATTTAATGAAATAAGCATGGAATAATCTAACTTCGATGTCTTTCGCAAGTCTCTTCCAATTTTTGTTTGGTTTTTCTTCAATGAAATCTTCACGTTCAATGTATAGTTCTCCGCCAAAAAAGACATTGCGGTTGCCAAGTTCAGGACGATTGACATCGTAAGGTACCGATAATGTTTCCATTTGTCCTTTAGGATAATTGGTGATGGTCACTTTTAGCGGATCTACAACACCCATCATTTTGACGGTGGATACAGATAAATCATCTCTTAAGAAGGATTCCAACATTTCGGTTGAAACGGTGGTGTTGATTCTTGAAAGCCCTGTACCTAGGATGAAATTACGGATGGCTTCTGGGGTGTAGCCTCTTCTTCTCATCCCCGACAGGGTAGGCATTCTTGGGTCATCCCAACCAACGACTTTCTTCTCATCGACGAGTTGTTTTAAATAACGTTTGGACATCACTGTATTTTCAATTGAAAGACGGCCAAATTCAATTTGTCTAGGCACCAGTGGCATTTCAGTTTCACGGACAACCCAGTCATAGAGGGGTCTATGGTCTTCAAACTCTAAGCTACAAAGGGAATGTGTAATGCCTTCGATGGCATCTTCTAGCGGGTGAGCATAGTCATACATCGGGTAAATACACCACTTTTTACCTGTGTTGTGGTGTTCTGCATAGCTGATACGGTAAAGGACAGGGTCACGCATGTTCATGTTCGGTGATGACATGTCAATCTTCGCTCGAAGAACGACTTCACCTTCTTTGAATTTACCATTTTTCATGTCTTCAAAGAGTTGTAAGTTTTCTTCAATCGGACGATTGCGGTTTTTAGACTCTACCCCTGGTGTCGTTAAATTGCCACGGGTACGGGAGATTTCTTCTGCGGTTAAATCGTCGACATAAGCCAAACCTTTTTTAATGAGTAGTACTGCGCGTTCATACATTTCACCAAAATAGTCTGAAGCGTAGTAAATATTGCTTGGGGTATAGCCAAGCCATTTAATGTCTTGAATGATGGCATTGACATACTCCACATCTTCTTTTCCAGGGTTTGTGTCGTCAAAACGGAGGTTGGTATTCCCCCCAAAGTTTTTTGCTAATTCGAAGTTATTGATGACCGCTCTCGCGTGTCCAATGTGTAAATAACCATTGGGTTCTGGTGGGAAACGGGTAATGATCTCGTTGTGTTTTTTAGACTCAAGATCTTGAATCATGATGGTTTTAATAAAATTTGAATGGTTTTCCATAATATCACTTCCTAATTACTTATTATATAATAAGTGCCCCCTTCAAACAAGTTTTATTGACCGTTTGACCAAAGAAAAAAGGGTAATTGCTTACCCTTTTGTTGCACCAGCCATAATCCCTTCGATGAGGTATTTTTGGAATACCATGTAAAGGACTGTAATTGGTAGACCTACCAACAATGCGCCTGCAGCGAATGCAGAGTAGTGCATGTAGTTTTGGTCAGTTATAAACTTGAATAGGCCAACAGCCAATGTCCATTGGTTGGTAACGTCGTAACCAACACCTGCATTGCGTGGATAATAGTTTAATAAGAACCCTGGTAACATATAATCCATCCAAGGACCCATGAACATCGATACTGCAACGAATGTTAAAATCGGAACCGATAACGGTAGAATAATTTGGGTAAAAATCTGTACTTTATTGGCACCATCGATCATTGCAGATTCGTCCAAATCCTTCGGAATTTGGCTTAAGAATCCCTTAATCAACCACAGGTTACCTGGGATTGAACCACCAATGTAAAGGATGGATAACGCAGCTGGTTTGCCCAACAAGTTGAATGTCCAGAACAATACATACATCGCGATTAGCCCCATGAATGATGGGAATGCTTGAAGTACTAAAATGGTCAATAGCCCTGCTTTTTTACCTTTGAATTGGAATCTCGCAAAGACATATGCTGCCCCTGTAATCAAAATCGTACCGACCAACATATTGATCATTGCGATGACTAAGGTGTTGCCATACCATCTGAAGAATTTGGTTTCTTCAAACAGATACGTAAATGCCCTTAGGTTTGGCTTCGCTGGCCAAATGGTATTTGGGATATTGCTTTGAATATTTGAGAAAGCCAACCCGAAAATGTACACCACTGGAACGATGACAATCACAGCGACCAACGTAATTTCACCATAAACCAAGAGTCTTGAAAGGATACTGCCGATGCTGAAGGATTGCTTGATGGCACTATTTGAAATGTTGCGTTTCTTTGGTACCAACCACACATAATAAATGAGTCCGAAAAATGGTAACAAGGTCAATGCATAAATCAATAATGCTTTTGAGGAGTCTATCTTATTGGTTCTTCGATTATAACCAATCATTTCAGCTCTTTGTTCCGCTGAAAGCTGTACCAAAATATGGAATAATCCAAACAATGGTACCAAAGTGATCAAATGAACAAATAAGTCTTCATAGCCTTTTTTACGAGCCACTTCTACAACCAATGAGTGGTATGAGAATAAAACGAATAATCCAAAATAGATGACTAATAAAGTTTGTAATAAGTTATTTTTAATCGATAAGTACCCCAAAATGGATACTGGGACAATCACGATGATACCAATGATTGTCAACAAACTGAATAACAAGAAACTTCTAAATAAAACTTGTGGATTCCATGCATAACGAATCGATGAATGACTGGTATCTTTAAGGTTTTTCTTCTTTAAGAAATGAATGATACCATAGACTGGAATGAGTCCAATCCAGCGATTAGATTGTGCTTCATAACCCTTCTTAACGGCAATTTCGTTCGCAACACTTTGTTGTACGAGTAGGGCTACAATCACTAGGAATGCAACTAAATATAGATAAATTGCCATGGATTAATCCTCCTGGAATGCTCTAGTTCTTGATAGGTTCCATGCCGTAATAGACCCTACGAATAAGAAGATGAGCACTGAGAATACAGAAGCCATATTGTAGATGGATTCATCTACCGTTAGCTTATACATCCAGGAGATCAGAATGTCTGTATCTCCCGCAAAGCCCCGGTTATAGTTGCCGGCATTTGGCCCCCCACCGGTAATGAAATAGATAACCCCGAAGTTGTTGAAGTTACCCGAGAATGTCATAATTAAGATTGGTGCTGTTGAGTATAACACGAGTGGCATGGTGATTTGGGTAATCTTTTGCATCCCTGTTGCACCATCAATATCTGCTGCTTCATATAATGTCTTATCAATTGCCGTCATGATACCGGTCATTAAAGCCATAAAGTATGGGAAACCTAACCAAATATTAACGATGACAAGCGCCAATCGAACGAAGGTTGGGTTAAATGGGTTGGAGAACCAGCGAATATTATCTTCCCCTAGGAATAAGAGACGATCTATTCCCGTTAAGAATTGGCCTTGACGACCCAACATACCCACTTGTCTTAAGATATCATAAACACCAATATCTCGTAAGAATGCGTTCACGAAGCCATTATCATTAAACATGACGGAAAATACCATTTGAGATAATAGCGCTGGAATCGCCCATGGTAAGATGAGGATAGTACGCCATAATTTTCTAAATACGACCTTTTCACTGTTTAAAATGAGTGCTTGGATAAACCCACCGAAGAACACGGTGAATGTCGATAGAATTGCCCAAATGAATGTCCAACCCAAGACACGCCAGAATGCTTGTCCAAAGGATGCGCCAAAACCACTTGAGAAGTCGAATAATGCTGTAAAGTTACGTAATCCTACCCAGTCGAAGGTAGCAACCATCGAGGTTGGACCCGAAATGGATGTAAATGCCATGATGAAACCGAATGTAATTGGCATGATTGAAATAAACGCCAATACGATCAATGCTGGTGATAAGATGATGTATTCAAAGAAGTCTTCATAAACACTCTTAAAGTATTTGCCTTCCTTGAGTACTTCTTGTCTCTTACGCTTAGCTTCAGCCACTTGATAGGCATCTTTAATGGACCAAAACATAAATATAAAGAAGAAGAATGAACCAATAATGGCAATCAACCCTTGTAACATCAACATCGTTGATATGTGACCAATGATTGGCACAGATTCTGCTGGTGATACAAAGGTGGATAGTGGATAAGCACTGCTGCTGGTTCCAACCAAAGCGTCACGCAAGTTATTATATTCATTAAAGTCGATCTTTTCAGCCACACCTAGCGTGATGACTGACCAATACCCACGAACAAATATACCTGCTTGGTCATAATAGAATTCGTCATATTGTGATTCAAATGTTTCTTTTATTTCTGGGTTCATTGCTAGATATACTCTAATCATGAACTTCGTGAAGTCTTGATTGTCACGTCTATTGCCTGGTGCACCATAAATATCGTCACGTAAAGAAGCTCTTAAAGCGACGGTAAATGGGGTTTCCTTGTATTGTAAACGAGCCCCTAAATATACCAATTTAGGTTCGAAATATTCATAAATAACGCCATTATTTACATATAATGGACCTGAAACTTGTACCCTTGTAGGCACTTGAGATAATACAGACACTTCGCCGGTTAAGATGTTGATGTGCTTCGTAACGCCGTTGTCATTGACTCTAACATAGTACACACCATTTAAACGATAGATTTCACCATTCTTTTTAAACTCCGTGAGATTATCCTTATTATCTAGGATGTTATTTTCATTGGTAACACCCGATAAAATTGTAATTTCGACGTATTCTTTGGATACAGTACCATCAGATGCATTTCTATTACGTTCAAGATAGTACTTTCCATCCACGTCTTTAAACAAGTCTTGTCTACGGAAAATGTGTACATTATTTTCTGGATTTAAAAAATTCTCAGCCAGAATTTTGACATTTGGTGTTGCGAGATTCCAATACACTGCTGGATTGTTTTTAACTAAATCTTGACCAACAAACTCTATGAGTTTTTGCTCATCAAGATTTTCTAAACCGCCAATTTCAACCAAATAAGCAGTAAAATCAGTATACTCATCGATTTCACCACGAAAAACCATATCCCCATAACGAGCGGTAAACTTGTTGGTTACCCAAAGATCCCCAAAACTTTCCCCTGGAATCTTATCGTATGGATCGGTTTTTACTAAATATTTACTCGTACCTAATTCTAAGCCGACAAATGCTAAAAATGGTACAAAAAAGAACAGAGCCTTAAAAAATTGTCCGTTTAGAACTTGACCCAATCCCCATATTAATCCGGATGCGATTGCCTTTAAAACACTGATAAATTTCATTTGTGCCTCCGCTATAAAATAATCAAATGAGGGCGGCAAAAATTGCCGCCTTCATCGATTAATTGAATCTTTAAATTAGTTTGCTGATAAGCCGGCCAATACTTGATAGGATTGTTCAGCTTGTTGTGCTGCAGTTAGAGGAACGACGTTATTGTTCCAAACTGCTTGAAGCATTGTTTCACCTGGACCCCAGTAGTAAGTGACTTGTGGGATGGTTGGCATTGGTACTGAAGTTTGAAGTTGAACAGCCATAGCCATTAACTTTTCATCGTCAGCAACGCCTTCGATGCCAGAAAGTAAGTCAGTCTTTAATGCAGGGAGTTTAGTCTTGTATTCATATTGTAATGCCATTGCAACGTCAGAGTTCAAGAATTCAACGAACTTGATTGCAGCTTCTTTATTTTCTGAATACTTGTAAACAGCGGCCATCATAGCACCTGCGAAAGTCTTCATAGGTTGACCATTGATGGTAGGCATTTGTGCAACACCATAGTTCACGCCTGCATTTTCATAACCTTCGTGGTTCCAAGGACCCGCGATGATGTATGGAACTAAACCAGCTTCAAAGTTTGCACTACCAGTAACGGAGTTATGACCACCTGTACCAGTTGTGATTGGTTTTAAAGTGTTTTGGAAATAAGTTAATGCGTTTACAGCGTTAGCAAATCCAACTTGGTTAGGGTTATCTAAAGTTGGTCCAAATGGTGTGAAGTTGAACGCGGAATAGAAACCTTGCATAAAGTATGAGTCTGCCCAGTGGCTGGAAGTGTTTAGATAATATAGACCTTTTTGAGCTCTAGTTTGTCCAGAACCATCTTGAACAACGACCGCGTTCCAAGCTTGCGCTTCAGTCACGATTTGTTCCATCGTTGTTGCTGGTGTAGAGACTAAGTCTTTGTTATAGAATAGACCAACAGATTCAATCGACATTGGTACTGCATAGAGTCTTTCTACTGCGTTTGGTGAAGTTGGGTCAAATGATTTCGCGTTTTCATCATAGAATAATGTAGCGATATCCAAACCTAATTGGTGAGCTCTTGTTTGTAATAAAGTCTTAGTTGCTGTAGGTAATGCGAATACCAAGTCTTCAAGAACCGCTTGTGCTAAGTGGTCATGTGGGAATTGGAATACGTCAGCACCGTTACCGGAAGGACCGAATGTTTTTAGTCTTTCACGAGCGTCTACAGAACCCATGTGTTGGTGTTCAACAACGATATTTGGATATACTTTATTGAATTCAGCGATAACAGCTTTCATGTATTCGCCTTCTTCATCGTCGATCCAAACACGGATGGTTGTTTTTCTTACGAAGATGTCACCGAAGTCAATGACAGCACCGTTATTCTTGGTTTTTGTTCCACATGCAGCGAGTGTAAGAACGGATAGAAGCACAAATACTAATACTAATAATTTTTTCATATGTGATGGCCTCCTTATTTCTTCACTACTCTGAAGATGAATGTTTGTTGAGTAATATTACCCCATTTATCTTCAACTTGTAGCATGATGGTGTAGTCGCCTTCTTTAGAAGTATCTAATTTAGAGAATTCGCCTTTTGGAACGAATACAAGCGGTGTTAAGTCGCCATCTCTGTCATCGATAACTCTATAGCCAGGGAATAAGTTTTGATCGAATGGTTTACCCCATTCAACTTCAATGATTCTTTCAGCAGCTGGTTTACCAACGATACCTGCAGGGGAAATGAATGTCAATACTGGTGCAGATGTATCCATTGCTAATACCATAGATGCTTTAAGGTTTTGTTGTGCATTTCTAACAGGTGCAGCATACTTGTTCGCAGGTGCATCGATGTCAGCCCATGCTTCAACAGTGTCTTCAAATGTAATTGAGTTTACATTGTTAGGGATAACCAATGAACGGTTAGATGCGACAAATTCTTCACTTGACCAAGCACCTCTTGTCCACTTGTAATCCAATACTGTCCAAGCGTCTTGAACGCTGACTGTGAATGTAACTGTGTAGATGTTGCCACTCTTAGTAGCGGTATAACCTGTAGAACCTGGAGTCCAACCATTGAATGCGCCGGCAACGCTTAATACTGCGTCATTCGGTGTATTTGCTGGTGCAGTTAATTTTAATGTTACTTCAACATTCTTAGCTGCAGGAAGTGGGTCTTCTGGGAATCCTAAATCAAAGAATACTTCATATTCTTTTGTATTGTCTAACTTGTTAGAGTCTTTCAATACAACGACGAATGTGTTTAATGTAGTTGCAGATAAAGCGAAGTCAACACGTTCGATTTCTAACGCTGGACCATAAGTCGTTGCGCCAGTCTTTTCTCTAACTGTAAACCAGCTTTCGATTTGTGCTCTTGCTGCATCTTTATCTAATGCTGTTGGGTATGGTGAAGTGATTGGAGCAGAAGTTTCAACATAAATATCTGTTGGGTTTTGTGCAAATGTACCAGTCATACCTTCAGCGGTGAAAGGTTTAAGTTTAAAGCTAAATGCTTCAGCTGCGAAGTCTGCATAGTTTCTGAATACGTTTGCGTTGTCAGTCTTAGCATCGCCAGCGTTTACTACATATACAACGTCAGCTTGTCCTACTGGTGTTTCAGCTGCTGGGTTGATATCGCCAGTCTTCTTAGTTGCGTCAGATCCTGCATAAACAAGTAAACCTGCCCATGATTCTTGACCAGCTAAAATGATACCTTTAACATCATAACCAGACAATGCTTTACCAGCTGTACCGAAAGGTTTAGGTGATGCCCATGCTGGGTCAGCAACGGTCATACCCCAGTGGTGAACACCAATGGTTTCTTCATATGCGTTTGCAGGGTCATAATAAACCACTAAAACGTTAACTTTGTCAGGGTCAGCTGCGAATGCTTGTGCGTTAGTCCCTTGGAATACATATACGTGTGTTGTTTTGCCATCTTTCAACACGCTGGTTGAAATCATGACGTCACCTGTTAACTTCTTATCCCAGTTTGGACCGGCTCCGCCTGGCCATTCAACTGCGATGAAGCCCATGTCTGCTGGTGTGTCAGGAATAGCGATGTTATCGAAATTCCAATAAGCACCGAAACTGTCAACGCCATCTTTCACTTTGCCTGATGTGCCATTCCAACCCCAGCTACCGAGTTCGCTGTAGTCGTAATTGACATCCCATGCTTTGAAGTGAACAACTAAATTACCCGTTCCAGCCGCTTGAGTCTTCAGACCAAAAAGCGCGAAAGCTGTGACGAATAAAACCAAAGCTGTTAGTACTTTCTTCATTTTTTCCTCCTAATGTTTTGAGAATGTTTCCATCCTTCTACTCGTAATCATATCATAACGCGCGAAATAATGTAAACGCTTTAGCGTATATGACAATGTGCAAACGGTTTCTTCTTGCAAACGCTATCATTTTTTCATAATCATTTTCAAATAGCATGATATAGTGTTTATGAAAGAGGTGTTTCAATGAAAAAAATATTATTACTCTTAGTCGTATTATTTTCATCATTAGGATTTCATGCCGTCGTAAATGCGAATGGCGCACCAACCAAATTGGTGGTTCACTACTTCCGTTATGATGATGTATACACAGAATTTAACATTTGGTTATGGCCTTATCAGCCAGTATCCGCTGGTGGTGTTCAACACAACTTTGACCCACAACAAAAAGATGAACATGGGGTATGGGTTGAAATTGATTTAACCACCACCTATGCCAACTCAACCGTTGTTGGGATAATCATAAAACAAGGTGGCTGGGATGGTTACCGTGAACCAGGTGGTGACCGATTTATCAATCTTTCTACCGCCGAAGTTATCAATGGTGTCGTCCATGCTTATTTCGTTCAGGGATCTGTTGTTTTCGGTACTTCACAAGCCGATTTAGACAACAATATTCCGGATTATCGTCCAAAGATTTTAACCGCTGCTTTTAACGTCAACAATCAGGTTAAAGCCACACTTACTCACATGGCAGAAAGCTATCAAGTGTATGAAAATGATACGCTTGTTGCCTCAGGTGTACCAACCACCAAAGACTTGACCATCAATGTCCCTAATGTGAATATTTCCAAACAATACACACTGACAGTGACATTCCCTGGAAACATTGTTTCTTCTCAAGTGGTTTCTATCGCAAGTTTATATGATACACCTGCCTTCGAAAGCGCGTATACATACGATGGTGACTTAGGTGTTACTTTCGTTGGAGGTAATACTGTATTTAGATTATGGGCACCATTATCTTCAGCAGTTTCACTCAATCTTTACAATCAAAACCATCCAAATTATGACAATTCAGGTAACCTAAGCAATGAACCCACCCCATACCAATCGATCGATTTAGAAAAGATTGAAAATGGCACATGGGAAGCCGTAGTACCTGGTAATTTAAATGGTAAATATTATACTTTCTCAGTAACAAATAATGGTATCACCAATGAAGTTACTGACCCTTATGCCTACTCTACTGGTGCAAATGGACGCCGTGGTTTAGTCGTTGATTTCTCAACTGTCAATCCGAGTGGATGGACTTATGGTGAAAGACCAAACAATGTGACCAACCCAACCGATTATATCGTATGGGAATTACATGTGAGAGACTTAACTACCCACAGCTCATGGGGTGGTAATCCAGCATGGGCTGGTAAGTTCTTAGGGATGGCACAATCCGGTACACGATACACTTCTAAAGGTGTTACCGTCACCACTGGGTTAGATCATATGGCTGAATTAGGCATCAACGCCGTTCAATTGTTACCCATCTTTGATTTTGGTTATGTCGATGAAATTCAAGTCGCAACCAACCCTCGTTATACCAATACATTTAACTGGGGTTATATGCCATATCATTTCAATACCTTAGAAGGTTCTTATTCTACCAATCCATTCGATGGTGCTAACCGCATCACTGAATTTAAAACCGCTGTTCAAGCCATTCATAATAAAGACATTCGAGTCATCATGGACGTGGTATATAACCACACCGGTGAATCTGAAACTTCTAACTTCCACCGCATCATGCCGGGATACTACCACAGATTAAACTCAACTGGTGGTTTCTCCAATGGTTCTGGTACAGGTAATGAAACCGCATCTGAACGCAGTATGACCCGTAAGTTTATGATCGATTCCTTGAAATTCTGGGCAACCGAATATAACTTATCTGGTTTCCGTTTTGACCTCATGGCACTCCATGATGTTGAAACCATGAATCAAATCTCTGAAATGTTACACGAAATTGACCCAACCATCGTCATTTATGGTGAACCATGGATGGGCGGTACTTCTCCACTTCCTGCAAACAAACAAGCTGGAAAGGACCAGCTTAGAAATATCGATGGTGTCGGTGCATTTAACGATGTGGTTAGAGACGCTGTCAAAGGCTCTGTATTTAACGCCGCTGAAGGTGGTTGGGTACAAGGTCGTACCGATGATGGCACAGTCAACGCCATTAAGTATGGTATTTTAGGCGGTATCGCCTCCTCAAAACACAACATCAATGCATGGCATTTAGATCCTGCAAAGACCATCAACTATGTTTCCGCTCACGATAATAATACGTTGTTTGATAAATTGAGATTAACCAATGTATCCGTATCAAATGCTGAATTATTACAAGTTCAATCGAACGCCATCATCTTAACCAGCCAAGGAATCCCATTCCTGCATGCTGGGGTAGAATTCATGCGTTCTAAGCCACTTCAAGGTGGCGGTTACGATCACAACTCCTATGAATCTCCAGATTCCGTGAACCAATTGCGCTGGGATCGTAAACATACTTATCGAGAAGTGTTTGAATATTATAAAGACTTGATTCAAATCCGTAAAGATTACAATCAATTTAGAATGACTTCTGCAGATGAAATCAATGCGAGAGTTAGCTTCTTACCAACCGATCAAGGCAACAAAGCCATCGCATTTAAGATTGAAGGTACAGCAACTCAACCTGAAATCGTGGTCATTCATAGCCAAAAAGCCTCTGGTGGTTTAACTCAAGTCACCTTAACTGCAGGGAAAACCTATCGCATTCTCACCAATTTAAAAGCATCTAATCCAAATGGACTGGATGTGGTAAGTGGCGTCGTATTCGTTCCTGCGAACGTGTCGATGATTCTAGTTGAAGTCACTGAACCAATCACCGTGAAGAGCGAACTTGTAAAAGTAGGTAAAGGTAAAACCTTCAATCCTGCTTCTAACATTACTGTACATGACTCATCCGCTGAAATTCACTATTCCAACATGCATGATACCAACGTTCCTGGCTTCTACGCAGTAACCGTATCCGTCAAAGAATCCTTTGGAAAAGTGACTTATTATCACTATATTTTACAAGTCACAGGTGGTTCTTTCGATGTTCAATTGAACCAAGGAGGTAACTAACATGAAAAAATTCGTATTCTTGATGTTACTTGTCGTGGGTGTATTCACACTCAGTGCTTGTGGTGGTGAAAAGAAATTAACGATTTTGGGTTTGGATGTCTTAGAAGAAACGGTATATTATGGTGAAATCACTGTAGGTATCAACTTAGAATCTTCCACCTATACCGAAGATGAACTACTTGAAATTGCGAACGCTGTTGCTACTCAAACCTATTTGAAATACGCCGAGTCGATTGGTCAAACCAAAACAACACTGCGTGTGAACTTATATGATTCCGCGGCATCATTTGAAGCAAAAACGATCACAAACGGTTATGTGATTTATCAAATCAATGAATCTAATACCCAACCAGGCATTGGTTCAAAAACCGTTGAACTCATCGTCATATCCTAAAGAAATAAGGGCTGTCCAACTTGGACAACCCTTTTTATTTTAGACAAGTTCTGCCATATTTTAACATGACAATCATGATGGTTAAACCCATCGTCAATTGGTAAAACACACTGCCAAATGAAGGAATGAATATGCCGACAACAAAGCCAATAACACTGGGTAACCCCATCGATAGAATGATGAACTTTAACCCATCAAAATAGTTAGGGAAGGATTGATAACCAAACCTAAAGAGCTGTAAGACTGCCCCCAACAACAAGACGAATGCGAATTGTACCAAAATGGATACCATTGTATTGGTTAATACCGCGTATAAAATGGTATACCTGCTGAAGGACGCTTCTAGATTTCTCGCGAAATTAAGGATAGCGTCTTTTTGTTCTGCGGAATCCATTAAATTATACGTGTTGAAATTGAATGTTTCATCAAAACCACGATAAGAACCCGTCATTTGAGCCCCTTTACCATCGGTGTAAATGACACGATCAAAGGTTAAAATCAATTGTTTTTTCGATAAATCGATGTCCGATGCTGTCCCATTAAAGATATATGTCATATCTAGGTGCATCAACGTTGTTTTGGTTGGATTGTCACACATCAAACGATTGACTTGGATTGAACAATCACTCGGTAAAACCCATGTGGGTGTGGCTTCTAAAAAATCTTGTTCAATAAAGTCTAACCGAAAACCTTCCTGTCTTTGAATTAAGAAATTCATCGGGAATAAAGCAATCAATGACAATACGATGAAATAAGTCCACAACTTCGTAAACTTCTCATCAAAATGGGTTAAAAGCGTACTAAACTGAAAAGACGCTTTGAAATACTTCACTAAAAACATTAGATGTAATCTCCAATTTGACTTGGATTAATCTTCAAAATAACGGTTTGGAATGCCCCAAGTTCTAAAGACCCATAAAGAATGGATTCATGAGGAATATCTAAGATTCTGGTCGTGGTTGCGAGGTTATGGATGACCAAAACCGCTTCTTCGATATTGTCATACTGATAATATCTCACATAGCCTTGAAGTGCCCCTTGATTGTCTTTAAATGGTTCAAAATAATTACCATAAGCCAAGGCAGGGTGCGTATTTCTAAGTTGAATCATGGTCTTATATTGGTTTAATAATGAATTCGGATTGGCCAATTGGGTAGGGATATCGGCGGTATTGTTATTCGAACCATCGCTTGGTAACCATGTTGTTTGAATGGCTGGATTCCCCCATAATAAGGGTTGTCTTCTGTATTCATCGTATACCACACCATACCCTGGGATGTTGGTGCCTTCATAACGCACACCTTTCATACCAATTTCATCCCCATAGTAAATAAATGGCGACCCAGGCAATGTCAACAAGACGTTGGCTGCGAGTTTCATGCGTTCTAAGCCTTGTGCCCCATTGAATCCCGACATCGAAGCGATGCGGTCTAAGTCATGGTTGGTGATGAATGGGCTTGCTACAAAGTTTGGATTAACTACACGATAATCATCCAATACACGCTTAATCGATGAAGCAAGTTGATAGGTGTTTGTTCCTACACCAATGCGGTTTTGAATGATGCCTGCGATGGTGAAGTCTAAGATGGAGTCGGTACCAATGAAGTAATCCACATTGAACTCGTGGTTGGTCTCCCACACTTCAGCGGTAATAAATGAGTCTGGATACGTTTCTTTGATATATGCATTCATTTCTAGTAAGAAGAATGTGTTTTTCAATGTCACTGCAGTAACACCAGGTTTTTGAAAGAAATGCTTCGCTGCGTCGAGTCTAAAGCCTCTGACACCCATGTCTAAGTAAAAATCAAAGATGTTTTTGATTTCCGTTTTGACACCTTCATTGTCAAGGTTTAAGTCCACCATGCCACCTACGAAGGATGAAAAAGCAGATGAACCTTGCCAAATATAGTAATCACGATATGGGCTATTGCTGGAACTTCTCGCATCCACATACCATGGGTGTTGATCCGAGGTGTGGTTGATGACCAAGTCAATCATAATGGTGATACCTTTTTCTTTGGCGGTATCGATTAAGTTTTGGAAATCCTCTAGTGTGCCGTACTCAGGGTCAATGTCATAGTAGTTTGTAACACTATACCCATGATAGCTTGGTGATGGGTTGATTGGCATCAACCAAATCCCGGTGATGCCTAAATCTTCTAAATAATCGAGATTTTCAGTGATTCCGTTGATGTCACCAACACCATCGCCGTCGCTGTCGGCGAATGAACGTACAAATAGTTGGTAATACGTGTCATTTTGTGGGTTGAGTTCTGCTAAATTAATTTCGTTTTTCTTGGGTTGGCAACCTGTAAGGATCGATACCAACAACAATAGGGAGAGGATTTTTTTCATGTTAGAGTCCTTTCTTTCTGAGACTTTCGGTGGTTCCAAAATAATGATCACGTTCGGTACGTTTTTCTAAATCGATCATCTTCGTTTTGAAAATATAATCATGGATGGTTCTCGATTGGTCACTTAAAATAAAGAAACTGATCACCATGTATATACCGAATGTAAACACCGATAGTGATATTTTAAAGACTTCTCTGAGTAAAATGCGCCAAAGTGGGGCAGTTTGTCCAGAGACATCGACTATTTTGATCTTTTGGATGCGTTTGCCAAAACTTTGACCGTTTGAAAATAAGTATGGTACTAAATAAAAACCTAAAAATCCACCTAGCCCAATCACATAGACCAATACTTCCCCTAATAGACCTGGGAAGGTTTGTGGCATGGGGTAAGCAATCATCAACATAAGCATGACAGCGGATGTATCAATCGCGAAGGCGCGAACACGTTTTTCAAAGGATGGGATCATAAGAAACCTCGTTTCTTTCTAATTTCGGATTCATTATACATGATTAGCGCTTACATAACAAGTTTGGCACCCGTTACACATTCAAAAAACCCATTACCAAGGCAATGGGTCCCTTTCAATCTCAGTTTTATAAAGTTCAATCATTTTTCGCTTGATATCATCACTGATGACAAAGTCACTGTGTGTAAATTCATCGAGTTGCTCAGGTGTTTTTATCCCAGGGATAACGGCAGTAACCTCAGGAAATGACAAAATAAAGCCGATGGCGTATGGTGTCAAGATTTCATTGTGTGTGATGTCTTTAAGTTTTCTAACGAGCAGTCCACGACGAAAAATGACTTCATTGGTCCAACGATTTCGAATGCCCGTAAATGTCGATTGTTCATGATACTTCCCAGTCAACCATCCAGAATCTAAGGGTACTTTCGCTATCAAACTGACCCCTTTGTCTTTTGCCAGTTTGAATGCCTTGGCTGGCCCTTGAAAAAATACATTGAACAAAATTTCAACCACATCAATATCATTGTTATTGAGTACTGTGAGGAGTTCATCATACGTGTCGATTGAAACCCCATAAGCACGAATGAGTCCTTTATTCTTAATCTGATTCAACACTTGAAAATGGGTGCTTTTACCTTCTAGAATATCTCGATTTGGGTTATGTAATATAACGCTATCGAGGTAAGTGATATCCATTCTTTTAAGTGACTCATTCACTTGTTTTTCTAAAGATTCAACAGAAAAATCGGTTCTGCCATCGGCCGTATGTCCGAGTTTGGTATTGATAACGACCGATTCACGGTACCCTTGAATGGCTTTGCCTAAAATGATTTCACTCATCCCTGAGCCATACCCAGGGGCCGTATCAAAGAAATTGATGCCCTGATCGATGGCCTTTCTTACCAAAGCGATTCCTTCTACCTCAGACATCGTTCCCCAGAGTGGGTTATTGAGTTGCCACGCACCAAAACCCAAACGGTTTATTTTTTTATTGGTTTTTGCATAAACTATTTTTTCCAAGTATATCACCTACCTGCGGTTATTCTACCATACCAGTATAGATCTATTTTGACATCTTGTGATTTTAGGGTAGATTCTTCCTTTTTTATATTTTTTATGATATAGTGTTGTCGGTTTGTACGATTCTAAGGGGGTATATATTCAATGAAACGTTGTGTCGTATACTATTCAAAAACTGGCAACACCGCATCCGTCGCTGAAAAATTCAAAGATTTTGACTTACTTCGTGTTCAAGCAGAAACAGACGATCCAAATAATTTAAACCCAGTTTTAACAGTAAAACCTGATTTAAGTAATTACGATTATGTCGTCATCGCCACGCCAGTGCATGGTTTCCAAATTTCCCAAGTGATGAAAACATATTTAACCCAAATCTCAAGTCTTGAGGGTAAAGTGATCGATCTATTTGTGACCCATTTCTTCCCTTTCGCATGGATGGGTGGTAATGTCTCCTTAAAACAAATGAGACGTTTGATTGAACAAAAATCTGGTTCGGTTCGATATATGACATCGATCAATTGGAAAAATAAACATCGTGAATCGGATATTGAAAAGATGGTGACCACTTATCATGCGTAAGTGGTGGATCGTTGGTTTGGTGATTCTGGTTATTTTGGGGTTACTTACCACTTTAGGTGTTGTTTTGTTCAATCAAATCAATGCTGAATTATCAGGTCTTGATGACATTGAATTGACCGAAATTGATCTTTCTAATACTGAAGATGGCACATATATCGGTGAATACAACACCACCGTCATCAAAGTCAAAGTATCGGTTACTGTGGTTAATCATGAAATTACGCGTATTGAACTGATCAAACACGACAATGGTCAAGGTGGTGGCGCAGTGGATATCCTCGATGATGTGATTGAGAATCAATCTGTGATGGTGGATAGCATTGCAGGGGCTACCTATAGCTCAAAAGTGATTTTATTAGCCATATGTGACGCCTTGAAATAACAAAAATGACCCGTTTCCTAAAACGAAAATGGGTCATATTTTTATTCTCAGTTGTCCAAACCGAAGTGTAATCTAAGTTCACCATTAATCACATAGCTATTATTAATGACGATGCCAGAACCTTGGAACATCTCATTGATTTTTTCCTTTGGAATGACGATGGTATTGCCTACCATCAAATCAGCATCAAATACACCAATCAAGCTCGAAAGTGTCGCTTGGTCTAAATCAATTTCACCTATATTTGAGTCTATAATGGTTAACACCATATCTCCATTGGCGTTCATGCTGATGTTACCCCTTAAGTTAAACTGCATGTCAAAGGAACCAGCCATGCCCACTTTGGTTAAAGTCATCTTCAAGTGGATTGACAAAACCGTGCCTTGCATACGCACAAATAAGTTGGTTGAACTAAACTTGTATTCGACATCGTTGCCATTGAGTTTAAACTTGATTGGGAAGTTAAACTGTACTTTATCCCCCAACGTATAATCCAATATGGCATTGACATCAGCCTCTGATAAATCCATTCTTGGGTCGGTTGGATTCAATATCGCGTTGGTGGCCGCTTGGGTTGCAAGTGAGGCCATAAAAGCAGCTTTGTCCGCTTCACTTTCCCACTTTGTAAATACGGGTGCATCTAAATCCGTGTTGAGTCTTCTAAATGCCCCTAAATTTAAGGCAATATCAAAACCGTTATCCGAGATATCCATCACTAGTAGTGATTCTTTGTATATAATTTTGAGTAAAGCCGCAAACGTTGGATCGATGTCATACAAGAAATCGGTCAATTCGGTCTCACCTACGGTAAAACTGAATTCTTCAGCGTTAAAATCACCAAAACTCATGTATTCAGCCAAAAGTTCATTTAAGCTCTTACTGGTGACTTGGTTCACAATAAAACTGGTCAATTGATACGATTGTTTGAGTGGTAATTTCATACTACCGAGTTGGATTTTCGCCACCTTCAAGAAGTATTCATCATTTTCAGACAATACCACATCAAAAATGAATTCAAATCCAGTTTGGTATAATACAGAACCATTCAAAACAAAATCTGCCCCTGCGGTGATTTTAATTTGGTCATCACTGATCGTTGTCCAGACCCCTTTGAGTCCTGCAGACCCGCCAAACACCATCATATAATCGTGTTCAATTTCACCTTGATAGGTCGCATTGAGGTACTTTGGATTATCCTTAGATAATGCTTTTTGGATGACACGGTTTAAATAAGCTTCTGTCACGGTCAACGTGACTGAATCTTTGTTTGAATCTGTGATCAGTGTCGATAATTCATTGTCTAAAGCGGTATAGAATACCGTTTCAGAGGACTCTACATACTGATCGATTGGTGCGGTTGTTTTCTTATACAACAACGCCAAAGGTAACACAATGAAAATTAATCCTAAAACGAGTAAAACAATCGTGATTCTAAGTACTAACTTAAACAAGAACTTCACAACACTCACCCCTTTTATTTGAGTTAATTAATAATCTAATGAGGATTGTCCACCCAAGATGTAATCTTTGAGTGGGCCTTTTTGTTGATAAGTGTAATACGCTGCTGCCCCAATCATCGCTGCGTTATCGGTACAATACTGCATCGATGGGATGATGATTTCTTTATCTGTAATGGTTTCAAACACACGTTTTCTTAGACCCTTATTGGCTGCTACACCACCGCAGATGAGAATTTGTTTGACATTATAATCGTTGGCAGCTTTTTTGAGTTTGGATACCAACACATCCACCACGCTGTTTTGAAATGAGGTACACATATCTTCCACATTGACGACTTCTTCTTTACGTTTCATGTGGTAAATCATGTTGTTCACCGCACTCTTTAAACCAGAGAACGAAAAGTCATAGGAATCTTCATCGATCATCGGTCTTGGCAACACATACGAAGGTTTCCCGACTTGTGCTAATTTATCGATGATGGGTCCCCCTGGATAAGCTAGCCCCAACATCCGTCCGACTTTATCGTAGGCTTCACCTACAGCGTCGTCCTGGGTTTCACCCAGAAGTTCAAAAGACATGTGGTCTTTCATGTATACCAGTTCGGTATGTCCACCAGAAACCACTAGAGCGACGAGTGGAAACTTCATGTCGTTTTCAATATTGGCTGAATAAATGTGTCCAATCATGTGATTGACACCGAGTAATGGTTTGTTGTGAGCAAACGCGAACGCACTCGCTGCGTTGATGCCTACCAACAAAGACCCAATCAATCCTGGACCTTCTGTCACAGCAACCACATCGATGTCTTTTTCTGTGACATTGGCTTGTTTTAAAGCTTCTTCAAAAACGATGGTCATATTTTCAATGTGATGGCGTGAAGCGATTTCTGGTACCACACCACCATATACTTTGTGAATATCTATTTGTGATAAAACCACGTTGCTTAAGACGGTCTTCCCGTCTCTCACAATACTGACTGAGGATTCATCGCAGCTGGATTCAACGGCTAAGATCAGCATCATTATCCCTCCAAATTAACACATGAGCGTCGATTTTATTATCGTAATATTTTAGACGCTTATAACTCTTCTTAAATCCAAACGATTCATACAATCGAATCGCTTTTTCATTGGTCTCTCTCACTTCTAAGGAGATGATATGGACTTGGTGTTGTTTAAAATAATCCATCACAAATCGCATCCAAAGTTTACCTAGCCCTTGATTTTGATGGCTTGGTTTTACTAAAAAGTTGACGATTTGACCAATGTCATCGTTAATCCATAAACCCACATACCCGATGATTTCGCCTTCATTTTCGTGAACGAAGTAGTGTGCAAAGGGGTGGTTTGTAATTTCATTATATATCATATCGTAACCGAGGGTGTGTCCAAACACAGTCATTTCGAGGTCTACCACGGTATGGATGTCTTCAATGGTCATTTTTCGAATCATTCGAGATTGCGCTCCGCTTCTGTGATTCTTAAGTAATTTGGCACGAAATGATGTACATCTTTCACTTCAAAACTCTTTTCGATGATTTTCTTCGTATCGATTTCATAGTGTCTTTCGTCAATGAAGTACGGTTTAACTTGATGTGCTTTCGCAAATTCTCGAACATAGTCGGTGGTATATAACCCTTCTTCAAGAATCATTTCACTTTGACCAAAAATCGCAGCAAAGACGTTACCATTACGTGCATCAATCATGGGTGCAACAGTTTCTTCAATACCGCTTGATAAAAAGTATAATGAGGAAACAGCCCTGAGCTTGATTTGTTTGGTATAAGCGAGCATTTTCGCAACCATCACAGCGATGCGTAAGCCCGTATAGGACCCTGGGCCATAACCTACAATGATTTCATCGATTTGATCGATGGTGAGTAGTTTTCTTTTTAGCATTTGGTCCATACGGTCAACCACATATTTTGCGTGGTCTTTTTTTCCGATTCGAATCGAATAATCGATCATTCTGCCGTCTTTCGCCAGTGCCATCACCAAGACGCCTGTAGCGGAGTCAAATAAAATTTGGTTCATAAATAATATTCCACCCTTTCATACTTTTCGCCTTTGGCTTTAAAAGTGATTTTTCGTTGGTCATTGCCCAAATCTTCAAATTCAACCAATAAATATTCACGTGGTAAAATATGGCTCACTTTGTGTGGCCATTCGATGACAGAAATACCGTCAGAGTTGATGTAGTCTTCTAAATCAAAATCAGAACCGACTTCATCCAAACGGTATAAATCGACATGGTATAGTTTGTTTTCATCCATCATGTAGCGTTTCATGATGGTAAATGTTGGACTATTGATCGTACGTTTGATGCCTAAAGCCTGACCAATCCCTTTAGTGAATGTGGTTTTGCCTGCAGCGAGGTCGCCTTCTAACAATAGTACAGAACCTGGTTTTAATAATAAGCCAACTTGATACCCCAAAAAGGTGGTTTCTTTGGCTGAATTTGTGAATTTTTCTTTCATGATATCACCGTTATTATTTTAACATTTTTCTCAATAAAGAAAAACGTTGTGCTTTATAAGGAAACAAAAAGGCGATGGTCGCCTTTTTACTTCAATTTCTTTTCAAGTTCGTGCTTTAAATCTTCGTAACCTTTTTTACCCAATAAAGCGAACATATTCTTTTTATAGGATTCCACGCCCGGTTGGTCAAATGGGTTCACATCCAATAAATAAGCAGACATCGCACATGCTTTTTCAAAGAAATAGACCATATAACCAAAGGTTTCTGGGTTGATGGTTTCGATTTCTAAAACGATGTTCGGTACGCCCCCATCGACATGGGCTAAGAGCGTTCCTTGGAATGCTTTTTCATTGACGAATTGCATCGACTTACCTGCGAGATAATTTAAGCCATCCAAATCCACTGGTTCAGACTCGATGATGAGGTCTTCTTGGGTGCGATTGACTTTGATGACGGTTTCAAACAGGTCTCTTTCACCTTCTTGGATGTATTGTCCTAAAGAGTGCAGGTCTGTTGAGAATGCAGCGCTTGAAACAAACAAGCCTTTGTTTTCTTTGCCTTCAGATTCACCAAACAATTGTTTCCACCATTCGGAGAAGAACACCAAGCTGGGTTCATAGTTGACAAGCATTTCAATCTTTTTACCTGATTTATATAAGCGATATCTGAGTGCTGCATAATCATAAGCCACATTGGATTCATTCAAGAATTCATTGTACGCTTTTTGTGCACCTTTTAAAATGGCATCTGTATCAATGCCGGCAGCAGCGATTGGCAATAAGCCGACTGCTGTTAACACAGAGTATCTACCACCGATATCATCCGCGATGACATAGGTTGGGTATCCTTTTTCATTGGCAAGTTGTTTCAGTGCGCCACGGGCTTTATCGGTAGTGACATAAATACGGTTTGACGCTTCTACTTCACCATAACGTTGTTCTAAATAACGTTTGAAGACACGGAAAGCGATGGCTGGTTCTGTGGTTAAGCCAGATTTGGAAATCACATTGATGGAGAATGATTTGTCTTCTAGGTAGGCTAATAATGATTTTGCATAAGCAGCAGAAATTTGATGCCCAACAAAAATGACTTCTAAATCGCCTTTTTTAGGGAATGCGGGTCTTAACATTTCAAGGGCTGCTTTGGCACCTAAATAAGATCCCCCAATTCCGATAACGACTAAGACTTGGGATTGTTCTCTGATTTTTTTAGCAGATGCCAGTACACTTTGATATTCTGCTTTGTCATAATGAACAGGTAAATCTAACCAACCTAAAAAGTCGTTACCTCTACCGGTTTTTTCATGAATTTGTTTGTGGATTTGTTTGATTCTCGCGTCTAATTGGACGCTTTCGTTTAAAAATGATATTGCGTGTTTCGCATTTAATTTAATCATGTTTACACATCCTTTTTGATCGATACCATTATATCACTTTTCACTCTATAGGATATGAATTTCATTCATAAAACGGTTACAAGTCGCTTTCATTCAGAAATTCCCAAAAAAATAAGCGTAGATGGCTGTATCTACGCTTATATTTATGCTTTTAGTTTTTCTTCAATCCACTCAGGTAGCTTTTCTTCCAACGTTTTAAAACCAATCTTCATATCGCAAATTTTGATTTTCTTGGAACGGTCACACTTTTTATAGCTAAGTTTTAACTGTTTGTTTTCTTCATCGGCTTCGATGACGATCACTTTGACTTGGTCTCCTGTCATCGCGAATTGACTGATGTCGCGAACGAATTTATCTGAAATTTCAGAAATATGGATGAGACCTGTATACTCATTGATTTTGACAAACACACCATAGGGTGCGATGCCTGTAACTACCACATCGATGATGTCGCCTTTTTGGTACATAAAACCACCCCGTTTGTTTTATTATATCACGTGTTTTTTATAGAAAAAAAGAAAAAGAAAAAGAGGTTACCCTCTCATTCGTTCGCTAAATAGATGCCCAAGCCAGCTTTACCGACATGTACGGCGATGACTGCAGATATGGTACCACTGATTTTTACGGATACATTATCAAACTTTTCTTTGACCATATCGTAAAATTGATGGGCTACATCTGAGGTGGTTGTGTAGGTAATTCTCACGACAGTTTTGGCCTTTTCCGATAATTTGCCTACTTCAGAAGTAAGGTAATTAACAACGCCATCGGTACTTCTAACTTTATGTTCAACCGATAATTTGCCTTGGTCAAATCGAAGGATGGGTTTGATTTTGAGTAAATTTCCAATCATCCCTTGGATTTTGGATAAACGCCCGCTTTTAACTAAAATATTCAAATCATCCACAGTAAAAATGAGTGAACCGTGACTGCGGTCTCTCAGGAATGCGTTTCTGATGTCATCTAAGGATTCTTTTTGATTGACATGTTCCACCAAGCGTTCAACCAAATACTCTGCCCCACAGATGGCCGTCGCTGTATCTAGTACGGTCACACGTTCTTTTTCATCGAGCATGTCTTTCGCAAGCAATGCACTGTTGTATGTCCCACTGAGGGATTGCGCGACAGTTAAACACATGACGTGTTCGTACCCGTCATCCAATAAGGATTGATACGCTATCATGAAGCGGTTAGGTGCAGGTTGTGAGGTCGAAACTTTTTTGTTTTGATCGATAAATGCATAAATTTGGTCGTTGGTGAGGTCACCATCTTTGTAAGTGTCTGTCCCGACAATAATATCCAAATAGACCACACGGATGTCGTTTTCTTTTACAAACTCAGGTTTGAGATTGAATGTAGAATCGACAACAATGCCAATTTTATTTTTATTCATGACTATCCTCCGATGTAATACCCAAGTATAGAAACCACGATGCCCAATAAGAAGCCAGCAAATACCTCGATTGGAAAGTGTCCAAGCGGTTCTTTAAGTGCTTTGCCTTTATTGATGTGGTCTGTATCAAGACCGAGTTTTTCATTGATGTTGTTAAGCATCATGGCGTGCTTAGAAGCTTCTAAACGGATGCCCATGGAATCGTGTATAACCACCAAAGCCAGCATCAATGAGATGGCAAAGTATAAACCAATGCCTTCATAAAGATAAATACTCGCAGTCAATGAAGTCACCAAAGCGCTATGAGAAGAAGGCATACCCCCGGTGGAAATCAATGCACGCGGTTGTAATGACTTTTCTTTAACACTAAAAGTGATAAACTTCAAAATTTGAGCTGCGAGTAGTGCGATAATCGAATGATTAATGATTTGTTCTGCAGTGTTCACTGTAGACTACCTCCTATACGGTGATAACTGCAATGACTCCTGGTACGTTTTCTAATAACATCGTTTCAATCCCTTGTCTCAATGTTACGTCGATGAGCCCACAGCCATCGCATGCACCTAACATTTTAACATAAACTATCCCATCTTCAACAGAGACAATTTCAATATCGCCACCATCTCGATGTAAATAAGGTCTAACACGGTCAATTAAGTCGTGTACTAATTTGGTTGTTTCATCCATTGTAAATCCCCCCTGCCACTATAGTATATGCTAAAAGCATTCGGCTTTTCAAATGTTATGATAAGTTGTCTATTTAACGCGTTTCAAAATAAAGTAACCACATTGATAATTACATGATTCGTTCAAGTAATCCGGGATGTACTTGAAGTAATTCTTATCTTTTGGGTCTGCAACAAAGCCTTTGAGTCTCAATAACTCCGAAGCGACATCGCCTACAATGTAATCAAATCGATCAAATGTATCGACATATCGGGCATTAAATTTCGCAATATCAAACGCATCTTTGGTGTTGTGAATCAGTTCAAAATTGCCAAAATGAGTTTCAATTAACATGTCCTTATTCTCCTTTAACTAATAGTATGGTTGCACTCGCAGCCATGGCCTTTAGATTGCCAATGGCATCTTGTTTTTCGTTGGTTGCGGCCTTAATGTTGATTGCACTTTGTGGTGCATGTAGTAACGTACAAACAGACTGCTTTATTTCTCTCATAAATGGCGCCAATTTGGGTTTTTCCGCAAATATCGTACAGTCTAAATTAGATACTTTATAGCCCGTATTTTGCATCATTTTAACGACTTCACTCACAATGATTTTTGAATCCATATCCTTGAATTTTTGGTCCGTATCTGGGAAGAATGAACCGAGGTCACCCAGGCTTAGCGCACCAAGGATGGATTCAGCGATTGAGTGTAGTAAAACATCTGCGTCACTGTGTCCAAGTAGACCCAAATCAAATGGTATACGAATCCCCCCTAAAATGAGTGGACGTCCTTCAACAAGTGGATGGATATCATAACTATGTCCAATACGATACATATGGTGTTCAACCTCTTTTTCAAAATGCTCAATGTCTTTTTGATAGGTGATTTTTGCGTTATTTTTTTCATGCAAAATCAAGCCAATCTCGTGATTAAATGTGTGCTGATACTGTGAAACATCATCGGTAGCGGTAGGTAAGATGGTTTCGTATGCTTTCGTGATTTCTTCTGTTAAAAAAGCCTGTGGTGTTTCTGCTTCGTAGAGGTGTTTTCGATCTAGAACATTCAATGTGCTATCTTTTAAATAAATGGTATTTGTCACCCTTTTAGCCAACACGCAAGCACGATGAATGGCTAAACCATGTTCCACTTGTTCAATCAATTCATCATCGATGTAAACCCGTGCTGCATCGTGTATCAATACATATTTTTCTGTGACTGCCTGTAACCCATTGTGTACAGATTCAGCTCTGGTTTTTCCACCATACACGATTTTTACATCTTCTGGTAGATAGGATTGAATAAAGGACTCATCTTCAGGGTTGATGACTAAAATCATTTCATAACCACGGTCATAAAACGGTTTAAAAGCATACCAAAAAAGTGGCTTTTGATTCACCAGGTATCTCAACTTATTGTATCCTAAATTTGCTCTGGTGCCAGACCCGGCAGCCACCAATACGCAAGCGTACATGTGTCCTCCTATAATACCTCATCCATGAGTATATCATGGGGTTCTTCGAGATTAAATTCAAATTTAAATGCGGGGTAAGTGATACCCATTTTGTAACCTTTTTTGCCTAAAAAATAGTAGTCAAAATACCCTTTACCATAACCGATGCGTAACAATCCACAAGTGGCTACACAAGGCACCAAGTACAAGTCACAATCGTCGATGCTTGGGTTACTGTAGGGTGCTTCTTTTAAATTAAATGGTGCGTCAACAAGACTGTCTAATCGCTTTACTAAGCGGTATTTTATTTTTCCGTTTTCGATATTGGGTAGATAAAAATGCTTATTCGGGTATAAGTCAATCAACGATAACAGGTTGATTTCTTGATGGATTGGATAATACAATCCGATGTGTTTTGATGCTTGAAATACGACTGATTCTTTAAGTTTCTCTATTAGGTTTAGAGCGGCTTGCCTTTGATCTTCAACAGGGATATTTTTGCGTTTGTTCAATACATCTTCACGGAGCGTTTTTTTATCCATGAATCTCGTGATAATAGCAGGCATTGCTTTGATATTGAGGGTTTCTAGCTACCATCAAAGCATCTTTCGCATGTTGATAAATTTCAGTCCCTGTTGAACCATCTGAATGACTTCTAGATATGCCAATCATGACCTCTAGTTCGGTTTGTATAGAACCATAATTCATGGTTAAATTCATGTAAGTTTGATTGGCTTGGATGCCTTGTCTGAGTAAATCCATTTTTCTTGGGTCGACAATTGTGATGGCAAACACAAGTCCGGATAATCTAAATAGACTGGAGGATTCACTCATGAATGAACCCTTGAGTTTTTTGATGTATTCTCCGAGTAACATATTCCCAATCTCACGGCCATAGGCTTCATTGATTTTAGGGATGCTTGATAGTTCAATCAAGGCGAGTTGAAAATGTTTCTTAGATTGAACTAGCTGGTCTAGGTGTAATAACAATTCTGGTTGTCCTAATAACCCATCGATGTCAGCGATGTTGATCTTTTGATAACTGCTGGTTTGGACCGTATTGAATGAGCCCATGATGATGTTCGATGTCTTGTCTTCGAATATGCGTTTACCCGATTCTTTGACCCAAATATAATAGCCTTGTCTTAATAAACGATAGGTGGTTTTATAGGTTTGCTTACGGCTGGTTAATCCGCTCAATACGCCAAGATAGGTTTGTAGGTCTTCTTCCTTGATGAGTTTTCTAAAATCATCTAGATCGATGGTATTTTGGGGAATACCCGTCATTTTAACAAATTGATCATTACCCCAAATATAACGTTCATCGAGGTCCATATAGAATAACCCTTCTTCTGATAATTCGAGGGTCGCGATAAACTTAAGTCGCATCGATTCTAGGTTTTGTTCCGAGGTTTTAAGTTCTTTTTCAATCGATAACAAATCGAAATCGCTGCGGCGTTCACCAATGTTGATTCGACCTTTATATTTACCCAAAATGAAGATGGGTTGTTCTACAGTGTGCAACAATACAGATTTGCCTTGATGATTTTGAAACAGCATTTCGTGTTCTTCACTCATTTTTGGCTTAGCGATTTTTGGATAGTCTTCATAATACGTTTCCATCGCTCTATTGTTTGTTTCTACACCATCAAACGACGTGATTCGTATGCTTCTATTTACGATATCGAAGAATGATTTGTCTTTGATCTGTTCTAATGTAAAACCCAATTCTTCACAAAGACTGTCTGACATTTCTTTGATTCTGCCTTTATGGTCGATGACATAATACGCATTCCACTTGGTAGATTTGATGGATTTAATGAATAAATGATAATGATTCTTAGTGAATAAGGCTTTCTTGATGACGACAAATGATGTGATTAAAAACAGTAAAACCGAAAGTCCAGTTAGATAGTGGTAAATGGTTTCTAATATCGTCTCTAGGATATATGTTTCATAAAATATCGCAATCGGAACATACAACAACATTAAAAACACCGAAATCACTTGTGAAAAACGGTATGGTTTCTCATCGATGATACCGATGAGGATGATGAATACCCACGTACTGAGCGCGAATATGAAAGGGAATAACGGATTATAAGACACTATATTACCTCCGTTTTAAGTTATTTAGAGTACATATACCATGACAACCAATACACCCACCACCATAAAAGCAATCAGCATTTTAAACCATGGGTTTTTATTGGAGAAGCTGACGATGCGATCTGAAAATTTAAGTTGACCAAATTTACGAATTGGGTCTAGGATGAATGAACCGATTTGAACAATGATTTTTCTCATGTGACCCTCCTATTTCATAAACATGTTGAGATATTCGTATATCTTCTCTTTATCGTTGGCTTTCAACATGATGCCTTCAATCACGATGGAAATGGTGCCAGTTTCTTCGGATACAACGATGGTCAATGAATCCGATACTTCTGAAATACCTAAGGCCGCACGGTGTCTAGAGCCCATGGTTTTATCGTATTTGGTGGTTTCAGATAACACATAATACGCCCCTGCACAACGGATGGTGTCCCCACGGATGATGACCGCGCCATCGTGTAGTGGGGTGAGTGGGGTGAAAATATTGATTAACAGTTCTTTCGATACTTGTGAGTTCATTTGAATGGCACGTTCAGCGTATTGGTCTAATGAGCTGTGCTTTTCTACAGTGATTAATGCACCGATATTTTGACTGGATAAATAGGTAACAGCCTCAACAATGTGTTGTTTGGTTTCAGCAGAACCCATGGTTGCGACATCACGTTTAGAGTCAATGACGAATGCAGACTCAAAACTTTTACGAATGTCCGGGGACAGGATAACCACAAAGATAAGCGGAATCCACTCTTTTATATAACCTAAGATGGTAGCGGATATGACGAGTTCTAATTGCTCCGCACCCCAAGTAACCACGTATAGGAATAGGATGAATAATAACATCCTAAAAACACGCTTGCTACTTAAGAAAAAGCTGAGTAAAAAAAAGACAATCATCCATACAATATAGCCATCTAATAGGATCATTAACCAATCTTTCATAATTCCACTTCCTTCTCATTAATTATATCATAAGATTACAGGGATGAATCACCGAATCTCACTGTATTCATTTAGCCTAATAAAGCGCATTTTAGAACTCTTCTATTTTGTAAAAATTTTCAAATATTATGGACACCAAAGTAAAACCGCTAAATAAAGACATATCTATGTAATCGGGCAAAAAAGCGGTTAAAAATTAATGCTTTTTTCTCTTGCTATTGATACCGAATACCTTTATAATCAAACATACAAGGAAGGGTGTTTCTATGAACTTATATTCGAAATCCTTAACGGATAAAATAAATCAAGATATCAAACAGTTTTACCCCCACTTATTTCCAATCACACCAGACATGCATATGGCATTCACAGGTGTGTCACGCTTGGTTATGCTTGACCGCTATACCCAAAAGGACTTGGCTTTAGTCACGTTAGGCGTCGGCGACTTGGTGGTTGCGATCATTAAACATGACCCTAAGTTCCCTGCAAGAGGGATTGGTTATGTCACCAAAATCGAAGAACACCATGTCCACATCAAAGTTGAAGAAGAATTCATCGGTCAAATTGGTGATGACCACATCGATGGTGTTGTCAGACGTGAAAAGCGTGAAATCGAAAAACCATTAGAGCTTTACTACGAACAAATTGCGAAGCGCGTCGGTTCTAATTTAGGCGAAGGTGAACCTCAAGCCATCATCGACGAATTCGTTCATGAATTGAGCAACTTGCACTTAATTCCAGCAGGTCGTATTTTATATGGTGCTGGGTCAAAATCTAAAGTAACCTATTTCAACTGCTATGTTATGCCATTCATCGAGGACTCTCGTGAAGGTTTGGCCTTACACCGTAAAGAAGTCATGGAAATCATGGCTCGTGGTGGTGGCGTTGGTACCAACGGTTCAACCTTAAGACCAAAAAATGCTTTAGCTAAAGGTGTAAATGGTAAATCCTCTGGGTCTGTCTCATGGCTTCATGACTTGGCACAACTCACCCACTTGGTTGAACAAGGGGGGTCAAGACGTGGTGCGCAAATGATCATGCTTGCGGACTGGCATCCAGATATCATTGAATTCATCATTTCGAAGATGCAAAACCCACGTATCCTTCGTTTCTTGATCGATAATAGTAAAGATGAAACCATCATCAAAATGGCGAAAGATAAACTTAAATTCAAACCGTTATCTACCGACAAGTATAATATGTATCAACAAATCATCCAATTGTCAGACATCAACCCACACTTCTTCTCAGCCTCTGTCGTCGATGAAGCGAAGCGTTTGGTTAACGATGGTGGCGAATACGATGTCCAAAACCCGGATTTCTTAACCGGTGCGAATATTTCGGTGGCCATCACCAAAGATTTCATGGAAGCCGTTGAAAAAGACGCCATCTATGATTTAAAATTCCCTGACTTGGATAGTTATACCAAAGAACAAAAAGCTTTTTATGATAGAGAATGGAAAAACATCGGTGACGTTCGTGAATTTGAACGTTTAGGTTACCCTAGCCGTGTTTACCACCAAATTAGAGCACGTGAACTTTGGAATTTAATCAACGTCTGTGCTACATACTCCGCAGAACCTGGTATTTTCTTCATTGACAATGCGAATGACAATACCAACGCTACCTCTTATGGTCAAAAAGTCGTCTGTACCAACCCATGTGGTGAACAACCACTTGCACCATATTCGGTTTGTAACCTCGCTGCGATCAACCTCGCAACCATGGTTGACCCGAAGACCCATGAAGTCTTGTGGGATCAATTGGGTAGAACCGTTAAGAATGCGATTCGTATGCAAGATAATGTGATCGACCAAACCTATTATTTCTTGGAACAAAACAAACAACAAGCGTTGGGTGAACGTCGTATAGGTATGGGCGTCATGGGCTTACATGACTTACTCATCTATGCGAACAAACGCTATGGTTCACACGATGGTAACATCTTGGTAGACAAACTCTTCAAGTTTATCGCAACCAAAGCGTATGAAACATCGATTGAACTTGCTAAAGAAAAAGGTTCATTCCCATTCTTAGAACAATATGGTTCTAGAGAAGCCTTCGTGAAAGGTAGATTCATTCAAAAACTACCAGCACACGTTCAAAAAGGCATCCTTGAACACGGCATTCGTAACTCCCACCTACTCACCATCGCGCCGACAGGTTCGACAGGTACCATGGTTGGGGTCTCAACGGGTCTTGAACCTTACTTCGCGTTTACCTATTTCCGTAGCGGTCGCTTAGGTAAATACATCGAAGTCAATGCGAACATCGTAGAAACCTTCTTACAACTACACCCTGAATTTACCAAAGAAACCTTACCAAACATCTTCGTGCCTGCCATGGAACTTACCCCTGAAGAGCACGCCGATGTCCAATGCATCATTCAATACTGGGTAGACTCCTCCATCTCTAAAACGGTCAACGCCCCTAAAGGCTACACCGTTGAAGAAGTTGAACGTGTCTACATGCGTCTATACAAAGGTGGCGCTAAGGGCGGTACCGTCTATGTCGATGGTTCACGTGATGCCCAAGTATTGAGCTTGAAGAAAGAATCCGATACCCCTGTTCAAGTGGAACTATCAGACCTAGGCGTACAAATGCCTGGTGCACAAAGTCAAACCCACAACGACGCCATCGCGACACCATTGCGTGGTGACCGCCAAGACCGTGAAATCGGTGTTGAAGTTGGTAACCTCTGCCCAATTTGTCGTGAAGGTACCGTTCAAGATGTGGGTGGATGTCACACTTGTACCAACTGTGGTGCACAACTTAAATGTGGATTGTAGTATAATTAAGAATAGCCGCGTGCTATTCTTTTTTTTGGTGGTGATACAATGGATAGAGCATTATTGGTGGGTTTAGATTTAGGCGATTATGATATGAAGCAGTCCATGAACGAACTTTGTAGTTTGGTTGAAACACTTGAGATTCAAGTGATAGATCAATTCGTTCAAAAAGCCAGTTTACCTAATGGTCGTACTTATATTGGTACAGGTAAAGTGGATGAATTAAAGAAAGCCATTGAGGTGCTCGATATCGATATCGTGATTTTTAACGATGAGTTATCCCCAGCACAAATAAGAAACTTAGAGAAAGAACTTGAAGTTCAAATTATGGACAGGAGTTTTTTAATTTTACAGATTTTCTCCAAACGTGCACAAACCAAAGAAGCATTTTTGGAAGTTTCACTCGCACAACAACGTTACATGTTACCAAGATTGATTGGTTTATCCTCCAGCTTATCTCGTCAAGGTGGGGGTTCGTTCAACGCTAAAGGGGCTGGTGAAACCCAACTTGAGCTGGATCGTAGACGTATTGATGCGAATATTGTTCAACTTGAACGTGAACTCGATAAGATTAAAAAAGAAAAAGAAACGGCTAGAAAACGCCGTCAAAATAACGAGATTCCAATGGTATCCTTGGTTGGTTATACCAACGTTGGTAAATCAGCAACCATGAATGCCATCCTCGATTATATCCTTAAAGTTGTCGATAAAAATGTGGTTGAAAAAGACATGCTGTTCGCAACCCTTTCAACCTTTTCTAGACGAATCAAACCAGAAAAGAAACCAGAATTCATCTTAACCGATACCGTCGGGTTTGTTTCAAGACTCCCACACGATTTGGTCCGTTCGTTTGAATCTACCTTGAGTGAAGTCAAACATGCTGATTTGATACTTTATGTGATGGATGGGTCAAGTTCACTTGCACCGATGCAAATCGAAACAACTTCTTCTGTATTGAAAACACTAGAAGCCGACCAAATCCCGCATCTGTATGTGTTAACCCATAAAGATATGATGTTTACAGACCATGTCGGTTATTACCATGACATCGCTATTTCAAATAAAACCTATGAAAACATCGATCGCTTGGTTGACCTCATTTATCAAAAGACGTATGGTAAAAAGGTTGTTGTTACACTCAACATCCCTTACAGTGAACATGGTGTTTTACATCACCTTGAAACAGATACCAACATCCTATCGAAAGTCTATACCGATGCCGGCACTGAAGTCTTGGTTGAACTGTATGAAAAGCAACTAAAACAATTTTTAAATTACTACAAAAAAGACATCATCTTATGACAAAAATGACCCTGAAATCATATCAGGGTCATTTCTTTTGGATGTTCAATTTCATGACTGAAATACGTATCGATAATGTCAACAAATTCAGCCCATGTCTTAACTTTGGATATCCTATCTTTGGTTTCTTTGGCGTTATGTAGGCCTTTGAAATACCACGTGCCTTGGCCACGCATTTGTAACATCGCGAGGTGTTCACCTTTCAAATCCATCAATGATTTACCGTGTTCTAAAATCATTTGTTTGATTTCCAATAAAGAGGGTTTCGGGGCTTCTTCACCGGTTTGTAAGTAGTGATTGATTTCATAAAAAATCCAAGGGTTACCTAAAGCAGCCCTGCCTACCATCACTGCGTCTACGCCTGTGTAATCCAGCATGCGTTTCGCCGATGGACCATCCTTGATGTCGCCATTGCCTATGACAGGGATCTTAACCGCAGCTTTAACTGCTTTGATCACATCTAAATCCGCTAATCCTGTATACATTTGGCTTCGGGTTCGCCCATGAATCGTAATCGCACTGGCCCCAGCGGCTTCTGCTTTTCTCGCAATCTCCACCGCATTGATGCACGTGTGGTCCCAACCCGCCCGAATCTTGACTGTCACCGGTTTGGATACATTGGCTTTGATGGCTTTAATGATGTCATATACTTTATCCGGGTCTTTGAGTAAGGCAGCACCGGCTTGAGCGCGCTGTGCTACTTTAGGCACAGGACAACCCATGTTGATGTCGATGATGTCACAGTCTGTATGTTGGTCAACATACTTCGCTGCTTCGACCATCGTATCGATATCAGACCCAAATATTTGTTGGGCATAGGGGTGTTCTCCGGGTACGGAAGCCAATAAGTCTTTGGTTTTTTCATTGTCGTGTGTGAGGCCTTTGTCGGATACCATCTCTGCGAATACAACCCCAGCCCCTAAGTTTCTCGATATTAAACGAAACGAAGCGTTCGATACCCCAGCCATTGGTGCGAGGACGACCTTCGAATCGACGTTTATTTTGTCAATTTTAAATCCCATGTCTATAACAACCTTTCCATAGTATTGTATCATAACAGTGTAATTATTCAACAAAGTTGGCACTTGTGGTAAAATGATTTTCGAGGTGTTCTTTTATGAAAGATTATTGTTTAATTTCTACTGCCTATCAAGGTGAAGCACGTATATATGTATCCTATTCTAGAACTTTAGTTGAAAAAGCGCGAACCACACATGGCACTTGGCCAACCGCGTCTGCTGCTTTGGGTCGCTTTTTAACCGTTTCTGCAATGATGGGGTTGATGTTAAAAGACGGCGAATCCACCACACTGAAAATTGAAGGGGATGGCCCAATCGAATATATGCTGGTTGAAACCAACGCACAGGGTGAGGTTCGTGGCGATATCAAAAACCCTGAAGTATATCTGACTTATAACCATGGCCCAAAAGCCGGAAAGCTTGCGGTAGGTAAAGCCGTGGGTAATGGTTATTTACATGTGACCAAAGATTTGAATATGCGCCACAATTTTACATCCAGTATTGAGCTTGAAACCGGGGAAATTGGGGATGATTTTACCTATTACTTCACCTCGTCTGAACAAACCCCTTCTGCGGTCGGTTTAGGCGTGTTGGTTGATACCGATCAATCGATTAAACAAGCAGGTGGTTTCATCGTTCAATTGTTGCCGAATGCTTCTGAACAAACCATCACACAAATCGAAAAAGTATTGGCTAATATTAAAGCCGTAACTGAACTCTTTGAACAAGGCTTGTCTGTTGAAGACATCACCGATATTTTATCAAACGGTACAGCGAAAAAGTTATCGGAACACAACATCGCTTATGTTTGTCATTGTTCAAAGGATAAATTCGCCAAATCCTTAGAAAAATTGGATGCGAAAACCATCCAAACATTCATCGAGGAAGATCATGGGGCTGAAATCGTTTGTCACTTTTGTAAAACCAAATACCACTTTACTGAGGAAGAACTCAAAAAAATTCACATAGAAAAGCACTAAAAGCCATCTAACGATGGTTTTTTACATGTTTTTTTAATAATTGGAACGATTGTCCTTGTTCAAAATGGATGTGGTGATATAATAATACAAAAGATTGGGAGATGGTCTTATGAAAAAGACCCAACTATGGTGGTTCTTATTCATCTTCTTCCTTACAGGCTGTCAAGCTGTACCTTCATCACAAACCGAGTTTGAGTTTACATTCGAAACGGTGAATGAACAGGTATACATCACCGGTTATGTCGGGAAGATACCGAAAATTATAACCCTACCAGCGAAATATGAGAATGCCTCTGTGTATGGCATCAAAAAAGATGCCTTTAGACTCGCAAAAGTAGAAAAAGTCACCCTACCAGCTTCGATTGAAGTCATCGAATCCGGTGCCTTTTATGCGGCTAAATTGAACGAAATTACATTCCCAGACAATTCAAAATTAAAGATTATTCAAAGTTATGCTTTTGCTTATACACAACTCATCGAAATTGAAATTCCTGACACTGTGGTTTCATTTGGTGACTATGCTTTTACCCACAGTACACTTGAAGAAGTCATATTCAAACCTGATTCACAATTAAAAACCATTGGAAAATACGCTTTTTATAATAATGTCATGCTGAATTTCATGGAACTACCCAATCAAGTGGTCACCATAGATGATTACGCCTTTTATGCAGCATTTAAATTATCATTCATCACCATACCAGCTACTGTTACGAAAATTGGTGTGGATGCTTTTGGTTATACACGTTTATTGAACCGAATTGTTGTGGATGAAAACAATCCTAACTTTCAAGATATTCGTGGAGTTTTATTGAGTAAAGATGGGGTTCGATTGATTCATTATCCATCGAATCACTTGGAAAGAAAATATACATTACCAGATTCTGTGGTCGTCATCGAGGAACGCGCTTTTATGGGGTCACGCATCGAACAGATTACATTTACACCTGAAACGCGATTGAGAACCATCGGTAAAATGGCTTTCAAACAAACCAGACTAAAAGGTAATTTGCATATCCCACAAGGTGTCACCGCGATATATGAAGAGGCTTTCTACACGAAAGATATCAAGTCTGCATTTGTCCCGAATTCGGTGACATACATTGGTGAAAATGCATTCGAAAAGTTTTACATCCAAAACATATTTGTTGAATTTGAAGAAAATTCAATCAATAAAACCAATGCTTTGAATTTCGTGATTGGCAATGTATTTTATCAAGCAACCTATGGTGAAACTGCACAGTTCTCATACATTAAGTTCCCTACAGAAATTTATGTCTATGAGTACATTCAAATGCCTGTAACTTATGATGTTACCATCCCTGATAGCATTGAAGGGTTACCTGTAACAAGAATTATGTCCAGTGCTTTTATGAACTCTTTCATCACGAAAATTACCATAGGTATCCATGTCGAAGTTATCCACAGCCGTGCCTTTCTGAATGCTGAAAAGCTACAAGATGTTGTTTTTGTACCGGGCTCAAAAATGAAATCCATCAATGGTTTCTCGTTCTATGGTACCGATGCTTTGAATGAATTGGTATTGCCCGAAGGGTTAACCACCATTCAATTTGGTGCATTTATGAGTACTGGATTAGAATACATATATATCCCTAACAGTGTAACAAATGTCGCTATGAATGTATTTTTGGATAATCCAACGCTAACAATTTATACTTCACACATCACATTACCTGCCACATGGGACCCGGCATTTAACCCAGACAATGTCCCAATTATTTACAACACCACGCCATGATTATGGGGTGGTTTTTTGAAAAAAAAGAAGCCTATTTGGCTTCTTCAAAGCATTTGAGTTCTTGTAAAAGTGTTTTTAGTGGCAACCCAACAATTGTAAAGAAATCTCCACTGTAATGGTCAACGAACTGCTCACCTAACCCTTGAATCGCGTATGAACCGGCTTTATCCATCGGTTCCCCTGTTTTGATGTACTCATAAATTTGTAAATCGTTATAATTTTTCATCCATACTTCAGCCATGGTGTAGAATATAACTTCTTTTTGGCTACTTAAGATGCATACCCCGGTGTAAACCTCATGTTTATCGTCATCAAGTAATTTGAGCATTCGATAGGCATCGGCTTCATCTTTGGGTTTGCCCAAGACTTCGGAATCTTTCACAACGATGGTATCCGCGGCGATGATGATGTCGTTCGGTTTATGTTCCAAAACGGCCATCGCTTTTCTTTTGGCAAGCATCATCACCAGTTTTTCTGGTTTCATTTTTTCATTGACGGTTTCATCCACATTGAGTGCGAAAACTTCGAATTCGACACCGGCGTCTTCGAGTAATTTCTTTCGTCTCGGTGAATTGCTGGCTAATATATACATATAGTCCCTCCAATTAATTCATTATAGCATAAATTCAAAAACCACAATCTGAAAAATTAAATTGACCTCTATGATATAATAATGAGTTGAAAAGAGGGGTTCTATGTTGAACATCGTCAAAGAAAAACTGAAACCATTCTTCGATCACCCATGGGTAGTCTCTGTGTCAACAGGTATGGATTCGATGGTACTTCTCGATATGGTGAGGTCATTTTCACACCCGTTGGTTGTTGTTCATTTCAATCACCAAAAACGTGAAGCCTCCTGGATTGAAGCCGATTACTTAAAGTCCTACTGTGAAAAACATGGACTGATTTTTGAATATGTTCTGCTCAATATCGACGAGGGTAACTTCCATGATTCGGCTCATAAACAACGAAGACTACACTTAGAACGTGTCGCACTCCATCACCAAACACCCTATATTTTGACCGCTCACCACGCCAATGATTTGGCTGAAACCGTGTTAATGAAACTCTCTAGAGGATCTAATCTGTTGGGTTATTCAGGCCTACAAGTGGTATCAAAACAAGGTGATTTCATTTATATTAAACCTTTATTGAGCATTTCTAAGATCGCACTTTACGATTACGCAAAAAACCATCAAATTCGATTTTTCGAAGACGTTTCTAACCAGGCTGATTTGTATACAAGAAATCGTTACCGAAAAAATATCGTCCCTGAGCTAATCGAAGAAAACCCGCAGTTCTTGGATAAGGTTATACAATACAGTAATCATCTATATGAAGCCTTTTCCTATATCCGTAAACAATCCAAAAACTACTTAAATGCCAATCAAAATCGCATTCAATTATCGACATTCTTTTTAGAAGATGTTGTCATTCAAAAAGATATTTTAGCTTGCCTTCTAGAATCCCATAAAGTGGAATTTAATCAGTTGAAAATTGAAAGTATTTTATCATTTTTACACACGAGTGGACCCAATCAGTCCTTTCCGCTTTCTGAATCCTTGATTTTAAAACGTGTTTATCAAAAAGTGGACATCCTGCATTCGATATCGATTAAGCCATTTCATCACATACTCGATTTGGATGCTTTTAACGTCTTAGAAACTATGGGCTTCGTCACATTTTTAGACGCCCCTAGCAATTCATCTTTTTATGAAATAAAACTATGTTATAATAAATTAGCGTTACCTTTGGTAGCGAGAAGCCGTCAACCCGGCGATGTGCTCGAATTTGATTATGGCAAAAAGAAGCTTAAGGATTATTATATTGATCATAAGATTCCTATGGATATTCGAAATCGTGACATCATCATCGCCGATCAGACCGGACGTATATTATCGGTGTTGGGTCGTTATTACAACACATCACCAGATTTAGAAAGCATCATCAAGCTACGATACAAGAGGGGGTATTAATGATGAGTATTTACAATGACATTGAAAGAGTATTGGTTAGCCAAGCTGAAATTGAAGCCATTTGTCAAAGACTAGGCCAACAAATTACAAAAGATTACCAAGGGAAAGATAGACCCATCTTGTTGGGGTTATTAAAAGGGTGTGTCCCATTCATGTCTGATTTATCGAAGCACATCGATTTGCCAATTGAGATTGAATACATGGATGTTTCAAGTTACCACGGCAACATCACCTCTTCTGGGGATGTCAAAATCCGCAAAGACATTAACACTTCAGTGATGGATCGTGACATTTTGATTGCTGAAGACATCGTCGATACCGGTAAAACGTTGGATACGATCGTTAAATTACTTAGACACCGTGGGGCGAGATCGGTTGAAGTGGTTACTTTGCTCGATAAACCCGCAGGTCGTGTCATACCTTTTACACCAAAATACATCGGTACAGTGGTACCAAAAGAGTTCGTTGTGGGTTATGGTTTAGATTACAACGAGCTGTATCGTAACATCCCATTTGTTGGGGTATTAAAACCAGAAATATATAAGAAATAGTGAGGCATTTTCATGCAAGATCCTAAAACACCAAACAATATGAAGAAAGCCCCAACGAACTATGGGATATACATCATTGCATTCATCGTTCTTTTGGGTTCGTTCTTCTTCATCCAAAACTTATTCAAGCCAAGTTCACCCGATTCGCTCACACCGGCAGAGTTTGAAGCCAAACTGATTGCAGATGACTTTAATGGTATGACCATCAAATACACCCCAATTGGTGGCGAAGATAACAACGTCTACCGTGTGACCATTTCAGATGCTGAAGGTCCTAAATATGTATTTGAAATATTCATGCCTGCATTAAACGACATCCTGTTACAGGTTGAATCGGATCAAAATATCAAAATCGATTATGTTGAAAAATCAACCATCACCATATGGACCGTATTGTTCAATGTGATTATCCCATTGGTATTTGTGATTGCAATCATCATTTTCATTTACCGTTCCATGAGTGGCGGTGGCAACAACAAAGCCTTTGAATTCTCCAAATCCCGTGCACGCTTATCCAACTCCAAAGCCGTCACATTTAAAGACGTTGCTGGTTGTGATGAAGAAAAAACCGAGTTGGTTGAAGTCATTGACTTCTTGAAATTCCCTAGAAAATATAAAGAAATGGGTGCACGCATCCCTAAAGGTATTCTATTGGTTGGTTCACCTGGTACTGGTAAAACGCTCTTAGCGAAAGCCGTTGCTGGTGAAGCAAGTGTACCATTCTTCTCCATTTCGGGTTCTGACTTCGTCGAAATGTTTGTCGGCGTGGGTGCTTCTCGTGTGAGAGACTTATTCAGAGTTGCAAAAGAAAACGCGCCTTGTATCATATTCATCGATGAAATAGATGCGGTAGGTAGACAAAGGGGTGCTGGTATGGGTGGCGGTCACGATGAACGTGAACAAACCTTAAACCAATTGCTCGTTGAAATGGATGGGTTCAATCCAAATGCCGGTATCATCATCATGGCAGCAACCAACCGTCCGGATGTCCTAGACCCGGCCCTATTAAGACCGGGTCGTTTCGATAGACAAATTACCATTAACTTACCCGATGTCGTGGGTAGAGAAGCCATTCTTAAAGTCCACGCTCGAAATAAAAAGATTTCTCCCGATGTCAAATTTGAAGATATATCCCACCGTATCCCTGGTTTCTCTGGTGCGGATATTGAAAACCTACTCAATGAAGCTGCTTTACTCGCGGCTAGAGCCAATCGTAAGATGATTGAATTATCGGATATTGATGAGGCTGTGGACCGCGTCTTGATGGGACCTGCGAAGAAATCACGCAAAGTCACTGAAAAAGAAAGAAAGATCATTTCTTACCATGAAGCGGGTCACGCTGTCATTGGTATAAAACTTGAAAATGCGAATATCGTTCAAAAAGTCACCATCATCGCCAGAGGGCGAGCTGGTGGTTACAACCTCATGTTACCTGAAGAGGAAGGGTATCTTGAAAGCAAAAAAGGTTTGCTTGCACGCATCACTGGATTGTTGGGTGGACGTGTCGCTGAAGAACTCATCTTTGGTGATGTTACTACAGGGGCTTACCAAGATTTCCAAACAGCTACCAAGATCGCCAGAGCGATGGTAACCGAATTTGGTATGTCCAACTTAGGTCCAATCCAATACGAATCTCAACAAGGGTCTGTCTTCTTAGGTAGAGACTACTTGAAGGAACGCAACTTCTCCGACCAAGTCGCCCTAGAAATCGATAAAGAAGTTAGAGAAATCATTACCGGTTGTTATGAACAAGCCAAACAAATCATCATTGAACACCGCACCTTACTCGATACCATCACCAACTACTTGTTAGAAGTAGAAACTTTAAACAAACAAGACATTGACGAAATCGTTAAGACCGGTAAACTCGGTTGGTGGGAAGAAAGAAAACTCAGAAAAGATGAGCCTGTAAAATCTGAAAACCCACTCGATATAAAGGATGAAAATCCGTTGGAAAAATCCAATGAGACTCGATAAGTATTTAAAAGTATCTCGCTTAATCAAACGTAGAACAGTCGCGAAAGACGCTGCACTGGCAGACTTGATCATGATCAATGATAAGGTGGCTAAGCCTGCTTCTACTGTGAAACCCGGGGATGTTTTAACCCTCCATTTTGGACTTAAAATATTGACCGTTAAAGTGGTTTCCATCGATATCCCGAAACCCAAATCGGAAGATGTCATGTTTGAACTCATCAGTGAAACGAAAAAGTCGTAACGTAGTTATGGCTTTTTTATTGGGTATCATGTATAATGAATATGCTATTTTTAGGAGGTAACCACATGGATTATACTGAATTAACCGAACAAGAACGTATAAGACGTCAAAAAATGGAAGAATTAAGAGCTAAAGGTGTCGATCCATTTGGTTCAAGATTTAACCGAACAACCACAACCCAAGCGATTAGAAATCAATATGAACAATACACGCACGATGAACTTGAACAAATGAATGTTGAAGTCATTATCGCTGGTCGTATCATTCGTAAGAGAGACCAAGGTAAGGCTGGTTTCTTACAACTTCAAGATAGGGATTCCAATATCCAAGTTTATGTCCGAAAAGACGCGATAGGTGATGACGCATTTGAAGTATTTTTAAGCAGCGATTTAGGCGATATCGTCGGTATCAAAGGACATGTTTTTAGAACAAAGACCAATGAACTAACCGTTAAAGCAAGTGAATATACCCATTTAACCAAGGCATTACGCCCACTACCTGACAAATTCCACGGTTTACAAGACGTGGAAGAATCTCGTCGTAGACGTTATGTGGATTTAATCGTGAACGAAGAATCCAGAAGAATCGCGATGCTTAGACCAAGAATCATTCGCGAAATTCAAAAGTTCTTTGATGGCCGTGGTTTCATTGAAGTAGAAACCCCAGTGCTTCACCCAATTTTAGGTGGTGCGGCTGCCAGACCATTCGTCACTCACCACAACACCTTAGACATGCCATTTTATCTACGTATCGCAACTGAATTACCATTAAAACGTTTGATCGTGGGTGGCTTAGAAGCGGTCTATGAAATTGGACGTTTATTCCGTAATGAAGGGATGGATGCGAAACACAACCCTGAATTCACCACCATTGAAGCGTATTTAGCGTACTCCGATATGGAAGGTATGATGGACTTGGTGGAAGACGCGATGTCGACTGTGGTTTACAACATCTTAGGTAAATACGACATCACTTATGGTGAAAAACAAATCAACATGGCACCAAAATGGGCGAGAGTTCATATGGTGGAAGCCATCAAACAAGTCACAGGTGTAGATTTCTTCGAAATTGATGATTTAGAAACCGCAGCCAAGGTTGCGAAAGAAAGACACATCAAAGTTGAAAAGCATTATGGTGTTGGACACATCATCCAATCGTTCTTCGATGAATTTGTTGAAGATACCATCACACAACCAACCTTTGTTTATGGTCACCCAATTGAAGTTTCTCCACTGGCGAAAAAGAATGCTCAAAACCCAAGATTTACTGACCGTTTTGAATTATTTATTGATGGCAGAGAATACGCAAACGCCTTCTCTGAACTCAATGACCCGGTCGATCAAAGGGGCCGTTTCGAAGATCAACTTAAAGAAAAAGAATTGGGTAACGATGAAGCGACCGAAATGGACATTGACTTCGTTGAAGCCCTTGAATATGGGATGCCACCAGCGGGTGGTTTAGGGATTGGTATCGACAGATTTATCATGCTCATTTGTAACGTGAATAATATCCGCGATGTCATCTTGTTCCCACACATGAAACACAAACCTTAATAACGACTAAAAGCCCTTAGACATCACATCTAAGGGCTTTTTTTACGTTTTTTTTATGCTTTTGAGCTAAATCCGTTAAATACGAGGTTTAAGATGATACCGACAACCGCTGCCAAGCTCATGCCTGTCAGTGCGGCTGTGGATGTGATTTGAATGGCTGCACCACCCAAACCCAATACCAACATGGTCGACACAATGATGAGGTTTTTCATGTTGCTTAAATCGGTTCTATCTTTGATCAATACCTTGACACCATTGGCTGCAATCAACCCATATAATACGACCGTCATACCACCAATGACTGCCCACGGAATACTTGAAATAAACGCTTGGATATATCCGAAGAACCCGAGTAAAATTGCAAATATCGCAGCTAAACCTGTGACATAAACGGAACCCACTTTAGTAATCGCTACAACCCCTGTATTTTCACCATACGTGGTGTTCGCAGGTCCACCAATCGCACCAGCGACTAGGGTTGCAATCCCATCCCCCATGAGTGTTTTATCTAAGCCCGGGTCTTTGATGAAGTCGTTACCGGTAATCTCACCTAAAACCACATGGTCACCAATGTGTTCTGCAATTGTTACAAACGCCAATGGCGCGAAAACCAATACCGCATCTAAATTAATCGCATAAGTACCGAAGAATTGAAAGTTGGGTACTTGGAAAAAGGATACTTCTTTGAAGATTTCAAAATCGACAATACCGAAGAATACTGCAGCAATATACCCTACAAAAATGGCAAGTAAGAATGGAACGATTTTAATGAATCCTCTACCATAGACTGCCATGGCAGATACGGCGATGAATGTAATGAGTGCCACTGCTGCAACCTTACCATTGAATCCACCTATGCCTAAACCGATGTTGTTAACTGCAACCCCAGCCAAACCTAAACCAATGATGATGATCATCGGTCCAATAACCACGGGTGGTAATAAATGTTTTAACCAAGCACTGCCAACAAAGCGAATGACGAGTGCAACGATGATATAAATTAAACCTACCACCATCAAACCGATTAAACTGCTATCAAACGAACCCGATGCAGTCGCAACCGCTGTGATGGTTGTCATATAAGCAAAGCTGCTACCTAAATAGACAGGCACTTTACCTTTGGTGCATAAAATGTAGATGAGGGTACCTAAACCACTCGCTACCAACGCCACACCAATGTCTAAACCGGTGATGAGTGGTACAAGCACTGTTGCGCCAAACATCGCGAATACGTGTTGTAGACTTAAAACAATCCACTTCACAATCGATGATGGTCTTTCTTGAATCCCGACAATCAATTTTTCTTCCATACTGTTCTCCTTTTCTTGAAAAGGCCTTTTAACAAAAAAAGACACCACTGGTGTCCTTTAAATGTATAGGTAAAAATGATTCCGTTACCTTAAAATGCTCACAGGCATCTTTTAAAGGACCTTCACTGTTACTAGTATATCAAAGATTAAAGAAAGTGCAACCCCCAAAATCACAATTTTACAAAATAAAAGGCAGACTGTATTGTCTACCTTAATTCGATTAAATTAATCCAAGTTCATCTGCGATATCAAAGAAAATGTTATTGATTGGATAATAATCCATCGACAATTCTTTATAAATATCTTCAGTCACGTTATCGAGTTTATCATGAAGTTCTTTAGGCGCGTCGCCTTGTTTTTCAAGGATGGCTAAAATTTCATGTTCAATATCGATTAAAGATTGCATATGTTGCTCATTCGGTTCTTCGATTGCACCGATGAGTTCATTTTGAAAGTCCAATGTATCCAGTAATAGAATCACTGTCCCCGCGTGCTTATTCATCATTTCAATATCGCCATTGTAATCATGTTCTAATATGAGTTTGATATTTTCAAAAGCATCAAATAAATAATAAAAGCCAGTTTCAAAAATATTGCTTTCTTCGGATGACAATTCTTTCTCTTCAATTTTCTTGTTGTATAAGAACTCTAATACTTCTATGACATATTTAAAACGTTCATAGATATTGGAGTTGAGTTCCTTCAACCCTTCGACTAAATCGCTAGACTCAATAACCCAGTTAGCGTAATCGTGATATAGTGCATCAATCATAGTTCACACCTCCGACTTAATATAATTATACAAATAATTCTTAGTTTATCAATACTTTTACAAAATTATTACTGGTGAGGATTTTTTTATCATTTTTGTGTGAGGTTTCACAAATCACTTTGATTTGAAAATCAAAATAGATTTGTTATCATAAAATCAACGATTTAGGAAAGTAGGTTTGCTCATGTTTAAAAACAAAGTATACGATGCACGTTTCTTAACCCCACTCATGGTGGTCATTGCTTATGTATGGATTCAATTATTCAATCTTTCGGGACTGAGAACCAATGCTGGTATGGTCTATCAAATGATCCTGGTTCTGTATGTCTTTTTTCTCACATTTTATAAACCCATTAAACCAATACAAAAAATCTTCCTGGTTTTAGGAATCTTATTTTGCTTGGTAGGGGATATGGCGCTATCGCGCGCTTTTGATACTCCCAATGGATATCGTCTACCTATTGGTATGGGTCTGTTTTTTGTGGGTCATGTGAATTTTATTTTAGGCATTCTATCCTTTAGAAAACCCAAATTAAAGGACTTCAAAAACCATTTTATCATCGTCTTTTCAGTGATTGTTTTGTTGTTCATTTTCACTGTCTTCAATCCGGATGAACTGTTGTTATCCATCCTCGCAATCGTCTATGCGGTCGCTTTAGGTTTAGGGTTAACCATCGGGTTGGCGTTGAAGGACAATCCGATTTATCGCTATTTAGCTTGGGGTTATGGTATCTTCATTTTCTCCGATTGGTTGATCGCGATCAGAGCTATCAAAGGTTGGGACACCCCGAATCTAATCAATAACCAAGGGGTATGGTTTACTTACATTCTCGCACTATCATTGATCTGCTATTCTGTGGTTCATTTAAACTCAAACAAACGCTAAGAAAAACGACCTAGTCCAATGGCTAGGTCGTTTGTTTTATGAGGTTTGAACTAAGCTTGATTTACAGATCCGAACATCGTTAGTTTTTCTCTAACGGTCTTCTTGATGGCTTCAACGCCTGGTGCTAACAACTTACGTGGGTCAAAGCCTTTGGATTCTAAGTCCTTGCCAGCTTCGATATATTTACGTGTTGCTTCAGCGAATGCCAATTGTAATTCAGTGTTTACGTTGATCTTAGTGACGCCTAAAGAGATCGCTTTTTTGATCATGTGTTCAGGAATACCTGTACCACCGTGTAATACTAGAGGCACTCTGTTGGTCACTTTTTGTACTTCTTGAAGTACTTCAAAGTTTAAACCTTTCCAGTTTGCAGGGTATTTACCATGGATGTTACCGATGCCTGCTGCGAATAAATCGACGCCTAAAGACGCGATCAATGCACATTCTTTTGGATCAGCCAATTCACCAGCACCAATGACGCCGTCTTCTTCGCCGCCGATGGAACCAACTTCTGCTTCAACAGATACGCCTTTAGCGTGGCATGCTGCAACAATTTCTCTGGTCTTTTCAACGTTTTCAGCGATTGGATAGTGTGAACCGTCAAACATGATGGATGTGAAACCAGCTTCTAAAGCTTTGTAAGCACCTTCATATGAACCGTGGTCTAGATGTACAGCCACTGGAACAGTGATGCCTTGTGACGCGATCAATTCTTTGACCATCGCCATAACTAAACGATAACCACCCATATATTTAGCTGCACCTTCAGATACACCTAAGATGATTGGGGAGTTCAATTCTTGTGCAACTTGTAGGGTTGCTTTTGTCCATTCAAGGTTGTTGATGTTGATTTGAGCGACGCCATAACCGTTATCTCTAGCCTTGATTAACATTTCTTTTGCAGAAACTAATGCCATTTTAATGTCCTCCTAGATATTATGTAATGTCCACTATGTATTATACGCTTAATTGCCTTATTTTACAAATAAGTATTGCGTGAAAACGATTATCATTTTGCTTGTTTATTCACAATCGCCGCTTCAATAAAGCCCTTAAAAATCGGATGAGGGCGAAGCGGTCTTGATAAGAACTCTGGATGGAATTGACATGCGATGAAGAATGGGTGTTCTGGAATTTCAATCATCTCGACTAAGTTGAGTTTTTCATGAAGCCCGGAAAATACCATCCCGTAGGACTCAAACGCCTCACGATAGGCATTATTGAATTCATAACGGTGTCTATGGCGTTCTTCGATCACATCTTTTTGATACAATTTTTGAGCTAAGGTATTGGGCTTGATGTGGCAGGTATATAGACCTAAACGTTGTGTCCCACCTAAGTCCTTTGTCAAGTCTTGGGTATGCATCAAATCGATGATGGGGTACTTGGTATTTGGGTCAATTTCCGTGGTGGTTGCTAAACCAATACCCATGACATTTCGTGCAAATTCGATGGAGGCCAGTTGAAGACCATAACAGATGCCAAAGAACGGTACATGATGGGTTCTGGCGTATTGAATCGCAGCCATTTTGCCTTCAGTGGCACGTTCACCAAATCCACCAGGGACCAACACACCATCTGAACCAGCCAAGACTTCTTTCACATTATCGGTATTGATTTTTTCAGCATTTAAATATTTGATGTTGATGTTTTTGCCAAAGTGATACCCCGCATGTTTTAATGACTCAGCGACCGACAAATAGGCATCATGTAAACTGACATACTTACCAACCAATGCGATATTGATGGTATCTTTGGCGTGTTCAATTTTGTGAATCAAATCAATCCAAGGGGATAAATCCGCTTCCTTCTTCGCTTCTAATTCAAAGTGTTCTAAGATCAAATCATCAATCTTTTGAGCTTTTAAGTTAGGAATGGTCTTATACAACACGTCGACATCGACCGATTCAAATACATGATCGGTTTCTACGTCACAAAACAACGCAATTTTTTCTTTCGTGGATTTCGCCACAGGTACTTCGCTTCTTAAAACAATCATGTCTGGCGAAATCCCTAAGGATCTCAATTCCTTCACAGAGTGTTGGGTTGGTTTGGTTTTGATTTCATTGGCTGCACGTAAGTAAGGTAACAAGGTGGTGTGGATGTATAAAGTGTTTTTGTGTCCAAAGTCACGTCTGGCTTGTCGAATGGCTTCTAAAAACGGGAGCGATTCGATGTCCCCGACGGTACCGCCAATTTCAGTGATGACCACATCGGCTTTGGATGAAATTGCTACCCGTTTGAGGCGGTCTTTGATCTCATTGGTGATGTGTGGGATGACTTGGATGGTCGCCCCTAGGTAAACACCTTTACGTTCTTTGTCGATGACGGTTTGATAAATCTTTCCTGTTGTCACTGAAGAATCTTTCGATAAATTTTCATCAATGAAGCGTTCATAGTGTCCTAAATCCAAATCGGTTTCGCAACCATCGTCGGTAACAAACACCTCACCATGTTGGTAAGGGGATAATGTGCCTGGGTCGACATTGATGTATGGGTCGAATTTTTGCATAAATACTTTGAGTCCACGGCTCTTTAGAAGCTGGCCGACAGTCGAAGCCATAATGCCTTTACCTAGCGATGAAACGACACCGCCAGTAACGAAAATAAACTTTGTTTTCATCTCTTCACCTCGAAAATTATAAAATAAAAAGGTCTCCCTTTACAGGAGACCTTATATGAGTTGCCCTTCTTAATTATATCAAATTAAAACCCATGAATCAACGAGATTTTTACTTGTCGTACATGTCTTCGTAATCGTCCATGATTTCGTTATAATCATCGTCGTCGAAGTCAATGTCTTCTTCATCTTCAATGACAATGTCGTCTTCTTCGTCAAGTAATAGGCTTTCTTCCTCTTCTTCATCAGGAAGAATGCCGTCCTCTTCTTCTTCGTCCTCTTCATCGTCTTTGAGTTCAAGTTCGTCTTCTTCAGGAATGTAGTAGTCATCCACAGTCAATGTGTCGTCTTCTTCTTCCTCAACCACATCGTCTGCAGTATTGAAATAAGAACCATCTTTATCCCAAAGTTCAAGGTTGTTCTCTTTTAAATCCCATTCATCATTGCCACAAAAAACGAATTTTGCGGACAAGGTCATGTCAATGTATAGTTGTGTTAATTTTTCAGTATCCTCTTTTGAAATGTCCTTCAAAGATGCGACTGATTCTAATAAATCGTAGATGTTTTTTTTGCCTTCAGATCTTAAAATTTCTTCTGCAATTTCAACCATGGATTTGTTTACATACGTTTGTTTAGCCATAGTTTCCTCCTAAAATACTATATTATTGTATACGATGTGCTATGTTTTTGCAAGACTTTTATTTGAATAATCGAAATTGCACGGTTTTCTCAGTGGTTTGTCCTTCAATTTGATGACGATACGCAATTTCAATCAAATCTGGGGTGACTGTGAGGGTATGCGTCTCGACAATCGACTTAAATAGGATGCCTTCTTGACGATAATACCCCATCGTTCTTTGATGGGGAATATAGGATTCTTGGAAGGTGACTTCACCAGTGCGACGAATTAAAACCTCGTTTAAATTGTAATAAACGGAGACGAGGCTGGCGCTACTTGGGTCCTGATATGTAATTTTACCTGGTTCAAATGTTGAATCGATGGTGAAGCTTTCTGTTTGGCCGTCTGTGGTAATGGTTAAAATCATGCCATCAAAATTCTAGCCAAGACAAGGATTGCAAGAATCACCACGATGATGATCAAGAGCTTCATCATTTTTTTCGCAATCGCGAACACACCGAAAATAATGACAACCGCTAAGCCCAATGTGCCTAGTATTTTCATCCATTCTGGTAGTGGCATGATGACGTCGTTGTAGAAGTTGAGGGCCAACCCGTCAAAGTTAACCAATTCTTCCAACATCGAATCTAAATCCCCGAAAATGCTCATTAAAAACGCCCAAATTTGATCTAGTATTTCCATATACGTTGTCTCCTATTCGTACTTTTGTCTATTATGTAGTGCGAGTTCGAGGGTGTGATCATCCGCGAAACTTAAGTCCGCACCGACAGGAATGCCATATGCGATACGAGAAACCTTGATGCCTTTGGATTTTAATAATTCTTTCAAGTACTGTGCAGTGAGTTCACCTTCGACAGTACCCGCTAAAGACAAAATGATTTCTTCCAACCCATTCAATCGTTGAAATAAGGATTCGATGTTTAAATCTTCTGGACCGACGCCTCGAGAAAAGTCAATCGAACCACCCAATACATGGTATAAACCATGGTAAATGGGGTTTCTTTCAAGGACGAACACATCTTTATCTTCCGAAACCACCATGAGGGTGTTTCGGTCACGGTTACTGTCTTCACATATTGGGCAATGCGCTTCCATCAAGGTGCCGCATATCGAACAATGTGAGATATTTTGTTTCGCTTCAACCAAGTGTTGGCTGAAGGCGTTGATCTGATCTTTATCGATCGTAGAGATGGTATAAAGCGCCAAACGTTCAGCGGTCTTTTTACCGATACCAGGAAATTTTTTAAAATCTTCTACAAGTTTTAAAAAACTTTCAGGGTATTTCATCAGAAACCCATCCCCATACCTGCAGTGAACTTGCTCATTTCTTGGTTTGTGGTTTTATCGACAACTTCAACTGCATTATTGATGGCTGCTAACATGGCGTCTTGTAACATCTCAACATCGTCCAAGAGTTCTTCAGAAATTTTGATGTCAACGACTTGGTGTGAACCCAACATGACCACTCTAACACCACTTGCTGTGCCGGTGAATTCGGTCATTTGTAATCTTTCTTGAGTTTCTTGCATCTCTTTTTGAATCTTTTTTAACTTGTTAATCATGCCTGCATTCATATAATTACTCCTTTATCATGACTTTGTCTTTGCCAAAGAAATCAATGGCTAAGGAAACAGACCCGGGTTGCCACGATTCTTCATTGGCTTCATATAAACCTAAATCCAATTTAGGTAATACTGGTTTTTTATTACCTTCACGCCATTGTTTAGCAAAGCTTGCATAAAGCACTTGCCAAGCGGCGTCATCGATACAAATATAGTCTTCGATGAGTTTGGTTTTACTATTCAAAATCTCAAATACCAACTTTTTGGTATTCGGTTTTAACATCATTTGACAATTGATCTTATCTGGATAGACCAATAGGATTTCTTTTTCAGTGGCTGCAACCAACTTACCTTCATGCAACAACATCGCTGCGGCTTGTAGTTTCGCATCCTTGATTTGAGGGAGACGTTCCCACCCTTTTAACAATAAGGCTTTGCGGTCGACATTGGCTGATTGTAACAATCTTTCCACATCGCTCACAGTTACCAATGGTTTTTTGTCATTGTTGACTTCTACTGATGGCTCAATGGTGGTGGATACTTTTTCTTCAACCACACGTTTAACTTCTCTCGGTGCAGTTTTCAGTTTGGATATGTCAAACTCCAAGCCTTTAATGCGTTCTTGTAACCCTTGGAGTTGTTCTTGATAATTGATACGGTCGATGTGTTGGTGGTCAATCATTTTAACGATGGCCAGTTCTAGATATGCCCGTTTTTGATTGCTCCACTTAATATCATTTTGAGTGCCGTTTAATACTTCAAGATAGAAATAGATGCGGTCATTGGAATATTGTTTAGACAAATCTTCGACATACTTGGTTGGTCTCAATGCGTCAAAGACGACGTTTTTCTCGATCAACAAGTCACGTAATGTCGCGATTAAATCAGATACGATCTTATTGACTTCTTTACCGTCTTCAATCATGTCATTCAACAATGAGAAGGCTTCGGTGGTTTTCTTATGATAAATGAAATCCAAAAGTTGAATCAAGTTTTGTTTTGATACGCTACCCGACACCGCGTAGATGTCTTCTTCGGTGACATTTTCATCCGAAAATGAAATGGCTTGATCGAGTAAGCTTAAAGCATCTCTTAAACCACCTTCAGCGTATCTTGCGACTTCACGAATCGCACCTTCAGTGATTTTAATGTTTTCAATGTCACGGATTTCTTTGAGTTTCTTCTCGATATCGCTCGGAGAAATTCCTCTAAAATCAAATCTTTGACATCTTGAAAGAATGGTTGATGGGATTTTGTTGGGTTCTGTGGTCGCGAGAATAAATATCACGTGTTTTGGCGGTTCTTCTAATGTTTTTAATAATGCATTGAATGCGCCAGTCGATAGCATGTGGACTTCATCGATGATATAGACTTTGAACTTACCCATGCTAGGTAAGTACTTGACCTTTTCGCGTAGGTCTCTTATTTCATCGACCCCATTGTTCGATGCGGCGTCGATTTCAACGACATCGCCAATGGTGTTGGATTGGATGGCTTTGCATGTCGCACATTCACCACAAGCATCTTTGATGGGTGCTTTTTCACAATTGACCGCTTTGGCCAATATTTTCGCGATACTCGTTTTACCGGTACCACGGGGACCACTAAACAAATAGGCATGTGCAATCTTATCGTGTAACAAGGCATTTTGTAATGTCTTGACGATGACTTCTTGTCCTGCAACTTCTTTAAATGTTCTAGGTCTATACGTTCTATATAACGCTTGATAGGACATATCGCACACTCCTTTGCTTTTGTATTATATCATATATGATATGAATTGGTTACTTGCCTAAACAAAATTTAGAAAATAATTCACTGATTAAATCCTCTGGGTGATAATCCCCTGTGATTTCACCGAGTGTTTGCCACGCACGCTTCAAATCGATCTCAGTCATGTCAATTGGCATGTCGATGGCAATCGCTTGTAAGACGTCCTCTAAAGCTTGAATCGTTTCTTTGATTTTACCAATATGACGCATGTTGGAAATGACATTGAAGTCTTTTTCTTGAATATCTTCCATACCCAACACTTTGACGATTTCCTTTTCTAGCTCAGTCAATCCTTCTTTGGTCAATGTCGATAAACTCAACATATGGATGTCTAAATCGATGGCTCTATTGAGGTCGTTTTTATTACCTACAATGATGCGTTTCTTATGTTGGGTGGCTTCTAAAAGTTCAATATCTTCTTTGGAAATTTTCCTGCTTTGGTCAAGGACTAGGATGATGAGTTCTGCTTCTTGAATGGCTTTTTTAGATCGGTCTACACCAATCTTTTCAACGACATCTTTGGTTTCACGAATCCCGGCAGTATCAACTAAATTTAGAGTGATGTTACCGATATTAATATAGGCTTCGATGGTATCTCTGGTGGTACCTTCAATGTCTGTAACGATGGCTCTTTCTTCATTAAGGAGCGCATTGAGTAGTGAGCTTTTACCGACATTCGGTTTCCCAACAATCGCGGTTTTTACCCCTTCACGCATGATTTTACCTTTATGCGAATCATCCAATAATCGGATGAGTTTTTCTTTAATTTCGATGACTTCAGGTTTGATGAGTTCATTGCCCATGGTGGTGGCGTCATCATACTCTGGATAATCGATATTGACTTCAATTTGTGCAATGATGTTCAAGAGTTCACCACGAATATTTTCAATGCCTTTTTTGATATCGCCACGAAGACCGGATAAAGCCAGTTTCATCGCATTTTCGTTCTTAGCGTGAATGAGGTCCATGATGGCTTCTGCTTGTGTTAAATCGATACGTCCATTGACATAAGCGCGTTTGGAAAATTCGCCTGGTTCTGCCAATTTAATGCCGGTTTCTAAGACCCTTTCGAGTACTTTTTGAGTCACTAAAATACCCCCGTGACACGAGATTTCTACCGTGTCTTCGGCGGTGAATGTTTTGGGGGATTTCATCACGGTAACCATGACTTCATCGATGGTGTTGCCTTGTTTATCGATGATGTGTCCATAAGTCACCGTATGGCTCTTCACTTTTAATAAATTTTTGCCTTTGAATACTTGGTTAGAAAGTCTGATCGCTTCTGAACCAGAGATTCGAATGATGGCGATCCCGGCGGTTCCAAATGGGGTCGCGATGGCAGCGATGGTATCGTAAATCATGTCATCACATCCTAAGAAATATTATACAACATCCACCCCTAAAAATAAGAAAAAAACGCAGGTTTGCGTTTCTATTCTTAATTCAACTTTAAGCGTGACGACGCTTGTCATCGTCCTCTACATCGATTTCACTCTCAAGGAAATCGTGATGGACATGGGGGATGAATGGGTTGATGCCGCGTTTCATATCTCTTAAGTAAATAAATAATACTAAGAATGTTCCAAAAATGGTTGCGGTGATATAATAGCCAGAACCAGCCACTAACCCCATAATAGCCGTCGCCCAAATGGTGGCTGCTGTGGTTAAACCGATGATGGTTTTGCCACCTTTCATGATGACGCCTGCGCCAATGAAACCTACCCCAGGTAACACTTGGGCAATCAATCTTTGGTTATCTGCAGATGAGTCCGCGCCTTGTGCTTTATACATGAATAATTGAACAATACCAATGATTGCAGTTGCCATCCCAATCAAAATATGTGCTGAAATCCCAGCCGATTTACCAATGTTTTGTCTTTCAAGACCAATCATAAAGCTAAATACTAAAGCGATACATAATGGTAACACCACGGTTAACCAAAACTCACCACTTTGAAACACTTGTAATTCTACTTCAAACGGATTCATTTTTCTTTATTCCTTTCCTCATAAATTTCGTTGAAATCGTATTTTTTATCTTCGTATTGATAGCCCAATACGGCATTTAAGTTCACATTTTCTGCTGCTTTGAAAATCGATTGATCCACTTCAGGATTTATTTTCCTGAGTTCAGCAATCATTGTTTTAATCTCTCTACGTTTCGAAGAGGTCTTGCTTGCAACCACGGTACAACCACAGTTCATCGATTGGATACCATTGGCCTTCGTAAATCTTAAAATATCTGCTTCTTTGATATAAAAAAGTGGTCGAATTAACTCGATGTCATCAAAATTATCTGCCGTGATTTTAGGTACCATCGTCTTGAATTGACCCCCATATAAAACATTCAACATGGTGGTTTCAATCACATCGTCAAAATGGTGCCCTAAGGCAAGTTTGTTACATCCCAATTCTTGGGCTGCGTTGTATAAAAATCCGCGACGCATCCTTGCACACATGTAACATGGGTTGTCAGAAGCAATCTTGCCAGCGACAGCGAACACATTGGATTTTTTAATGACCAGTGGGATATTTAGATACTTGCAGTTGGACTCCAATAAAGCCAAATTGATTGGTGCAAACCCTGGGTCCATCGCGAGGTAAACCACATCAAATTTGACGATGGAATGTCTGTGCAATTCTTGAAATAGTTTCGCCATTAAAAGCGAATCTTTACCCCCAGATATGCCCACAGCGACTTTATCGCCTTCCTCAACCAGCTTATAATCTTTGACGGCCTTGATGAATTTAGCCCAAATTTCTTTACGATAAGATTTAATGATACTACGTTCTATTTGTTCTAAAGATTGTAACGGTTCTGTGACGACAATGCGTTCACATACTTCTCTTATTTCCATTGTAAAACCTACTTTTTAAGTGCGTTGATGTATTCGTTTGTACGTGTGACAAAACGATCTAGATCTGCCCATGAATCTAGTTTAGCCCCAGACGCTTTCGCATGTCCGCCGCCTCCAAATTCGTTTGCAAGCGGTGCTATGACAGGACCGTTAGAGCGCAATCTAATGCGAATTTCCGAACCTGGGTATTCTAAGATGATAGCCCAAACAGGGTAGCCTTCGATGCCACCAATGACAGATACCATGGATGCGGCTTGTTCATCTGTAACATTAAATGACTCAATCGTTTTACGGTCTAAAGTAACATAGATAAATCCCGCATCTGTCATTTTAAAATTAGATAAAATGTACCCCTTAAGTCTGATCATATCCAACGATTCGACAGACAGTTTTCCATCTACGAATTCGACATCGACACCGTGGTTTAACAACATGCCCGCGATTTCATGGGTTTGTTTGGAAACCCCTCTAAAACGGAAACGACCGGTGTCTGTAAGTATCCCAACATACATTGCGAGTGCCCCATCAAAACCCAACTTCAATTCTTTTCTATAGGTCTTATAAAAGTGTGCAATCATTTGCGCACAAGATGGATAGGAAGTATCCACCCACTTGTATTTGCCATAATCGTTCACTGGAATGTGATGGTCAATCTTGATGGTTTCTTTACCCAAGATATAACGTTTATCTGAAATACGTTCTTCGGTTGCTGTATCGACAACAATCGATAACGCACCTTCATAAAGGCTGTCTTCAATGATATCTGGTGTACCTACAAAGCTCACAAAGTCCGAGGTTTCTCCAACCACATAAACTTCTTTATTTGGAAATGAATTTTGGATGATGCTCTTTAAACCAAATTGTGCCCCATAGCAGTCCCCATCTGGTCTTTGGTGTCCATGGATGATGATGCGGTTGTATTCTTTAATCTTTTTGATAATCATTGGATTAATCATATTAATTGTTCTCCTTTAATAACTGTTTGAAATCTGCGATGACTTCATCTACTTGTGCCCAAGTTTGTAAGGATGCCCCACACGCTTGTTCGTGTCCGCCACCACCATATTTTTTAGCGATATCTACAATCTTGATACCCCTACTTCTAAATTCACCTAAGATGATGTTCTTTTCAGCATCCCATGTGAAGTTTAACCAAATCTTAATGGTATCGATACCGGCAGCTAAATTAACCATACCTCGCGATACCGTGAAGACGTCGACATTGAACTTTTCAAAGACCTCTTGGTCGTTCTTCAGGTATGCAACACCTTCTTCAAACACAAAGCGATTCGAGAAATAATTCTTCATCTGTTTGGATTCGAGTGTTTCAACGTATAAGAAATCATAGAGTTCTGTGGTTTTTGCACCCAGACCCGTCAACATCGAAACAATCAAGAACACACGTTCTGGTTTATGCATCCATTGGAATCGGCCGGTGTCGGTGACAATACCAGCATACAAGAATGAAGCTGCCCTTGGATTGATTTTAAGATTCAATTCGAGTGCCATATCTGTGATGAGTTCGGCACAAGCACTGAAGGAAGGATCCGATAAAACAATACTTGCATTTTCAATGTCACAGGCATTTTTGTGGTGATCGATGACGATGACATCTTTGGCTAATTTATAGCGTTCATCAGATACCATATGTTTTACAGCCACATCTAAGATAAATACCAAAGCCTCGTGGTACAAATCATCTGGTATCGTCTGCATGTCGTTGTCCATGTCAAAACGGTTTTGATCCCCAACCACAAATATGTGTTTATTTGGGAAATTCTCAACCAATATTTCTTTCAATCCGACCTGTGAACCAATCGCATCAAAATCTGGTTTGGTGTGTCTATGAATGATGATGGTTTGGTGACCCATCACTTTCGCTAAAATGTCTTCGTACATGGTTTTTCAAGCCCTTTCTTGGTACATAAGGCGTGATTTCTCATTGAGTGCCTTATAATAGTATATCACTAATCCAAGCGATAATAAAGTGACATATCGTGTGTATGTGCGAACGCATGCGTGAAAATCATTGTCTTTTTATTATGTTGTGTTATAATTTAACTGTATGAAAATCGTTATGAAAGGAAGATACAATGACTAAGTACGTTTATTTGTTCAAAGAAGGACAAGCAAGCATGAAAAACCTACTTGGTGGTAAGGGTGCGAACCTTGCGGAAATGACCAATTTAGGTCTACCTGTTCCTCAAGGCTTTACAGTTACGACTGAAGCCTGCATCCGTTACTACAAAGATGGTAAAAAGATTGCTCCAGAAGTTGTAGAACAAATTTTTGCCGCTTTAGCTAAGACTGAAGCTGAATTCGGCAAGAAATTCGGGGATGCTAAAAACCCATTCCTAGTATCTGTACGTTCCGGCGCGAGAGCATCGATGCCAGGGATGATGGATACCATCTTAAATCTAGGTTTAACCGATGAAGCCGTGGAGGGGTTAGCAAAACTCACAGATAACCCACGTTTTGCTTATGACTCTTATAGAAGATTCATCCAAATGTTTGCTGACGTTGTCATGGAAATTGACAAGATCAACTTTGAACATTTACTAGAAGCAATGAAAGAAGAAAAAGGGGTTCACCTAGATACCGATCTAGATGCGGACGACCTTAAGAAACTCGTAGGACAATTCAAGGTTAAATACCAACAATTGAAGGGTGAACCTTTCCCTCAAGATCCGAAAGTTCAATTAGTAGAAGCGGTTCAAGCTGTATTCAGATCATGGGACAACCCAAGAGCGAACACTTACCGTATGTTAAACCACATCCCTTATGAATGGGGTACAGCGGTAAACGTTCAAGGCATGGTGTTTGGTAACATGGGTCAAGACTCTGGTACCGGCGTTGCCTTCTCAAGAAACCCTGCTAATGGTGATAGAGTTTTATATGGTGAATACTTATTTAACGCACAAGGTGAAGACGTTGTTGCGGGTATCCGTACACCAAAACCAATCGCTGAATTGAAGAAAGAAAACGAAGCGTTATACGATGAATTCGATCGTATCGCAACTAAACTTGAAGCACACTACAGAGATATGCAAGACATGGAATTTACCATTGAAAAAGGTAAATTATACATGTTACAAACTCGTAACGGTAAGAGAACCGCTCAAGCCGCTGTGAAGATTGCAATCGACTTAGTCAACGAAGGTGTATTAACTAAGGAAGAAGCCCTATTAAAAGTAGAACCTTCTCAATTAGATGCCTTACTACACCCTACATTTGATCCTAAAGCGTTAAAAGCGGCTAAACCAATCACTCAAGGCCTTGCTGCATCTCCAGGTGCTGCTTATGGTAGAGTTGTATTTACAGCTGAAAGAGCTGCTGAACTCGTTAAAAAAGACAAACTTCCTGTCGTTTTAGTTAGACAAGAAACATCCCCTGAAGATATCGAAGGTATGGTTGTATCTGCTGGTATCTTAACCGCTCGTGGCGGTATGACTTCTCACGCTGCCGTCGTTGCACGTGGTATGGGTACATGCTGTGTTGCTGGTGCTGGTGAAGTTAAAGTCAATGAACACGGTAAATACTTCACCATCCATGGCAAACGCTATAACGAAGGTGACTATATTTCCATCGACGGATCCACTGGTTATGTTTATGGCGAAAAGATTGCTACCACAGAAGCGGTTGTTTCTGGTGACTTCGCAACCTTAATGTCATGGGCTGACGATATCCGTGTATTAAAAGTTAGAACCAACGCTGACACCCCAAGAGACGCTCATCAAGCGCGTGTATTCGGTGCTGAAGGTATTGGTCTATGCCGTACTGAACATATGTTCTTCGAAGCTTCACGTATCAAAGCTATGCGTGAAATGATCGTGGCTAAGAATCTTAAAGAAAGAGAAGTTGCCCTTGCTAAGTTATTACCGATGCAAAGAGAAGACTTCATCAAACTTTATAAGGAAATGGAAGGCTATGCCGTTACCGTTCGTTACTTAGACCCACCTCTACATGAATTCGTTCCTCACACAGACGCTGAAATCGCTGATTTAGCGAAAGAAATGGGCTTAGAGTTCGAAGAATTGAAGAGAACCATTGAAGACTTACATGAAACCAACCCAATGTTAGGTCACCGTGGGGTTAGACTTTCGATTACTTACCCTGAAATTGCAGTCATGCAAACCAAGGCTGTCATCGAAGCAGCTATCCACGTGACTAAAGAAGGTTTACATGTTGAACCAGAAATCATGATTCCTTTAATTGGCGAATTGAAAGAATTCAAGTTTGTTAAAGACATCGTTGTGAAGACTGCAGATGAACTCATCAAACAATCTGGATTAAACATCAAGTACTTAGTCGGTACCATGATCGAAATCCCAAGAGCGGCTTTATTGGCAGATGAAATTGCTAAAGAAGCTGAATTCTTCTCCTTCGGTACAAACGACTTAACTCAAATGACATTCGGCTTCAGCCGTGATGACGCGGGTAAATTCTTACCGGATTACTATAAGACCAAGATTTTCGAATCTGACCCATTTGCTCACATCGACCAAAGAGGTGTTGGTAAACTCATGAAGATGGCGGTTTCTTTAGGTAATGAAGTTCGTCCAAATATCAAGACTGGTATTTGCGGTGAACACGGTGGGGACCCACAATCGGTTGAATTCTGCCACAACACTGGATTAACTTATGTATCTTGTTCACCATTCAGAGTGCCTCTAGCACGCTTAGCGGCTGCACAAGCTCAAATCAGAAATCCACGTAAATAACACCCAAATCAAAGACGATGACCTTAAAAAATCATCGTCTTTTTTTGCATATCTTTTGGTGAAATCTCTTAAATAGCCTATGATGAAGGTGGAGGCGATTTTATGGTCAAACAAACGTTTTTAAACTTAGAAACCCAAGATGTCGCACAAGCGCGTGCATTTTTTACCCACATTGGGTTTACCATCAACGAACAATTTTCCGATGACTCAGGGATTTGTGTGGTCATCAATGACTCAACCTTTTTAATGGTGATGACTAAAGAGAAATTTAGAAGTTTTACGCTATCTGAAACACCTAACAGCTTTAATCAAACCGAAATCATCATCAGTTTTCAACTTGAAAGCAAGGCTGAGGTTGACACATTGCTCACGAAAGTCAAAGAAGCCAAAGGTGGCGAATTTGGCTTAGCGACAGACAATGACTTCATGTATTATCGTTCTTTTAGAGATTTGGATGGTCACCGTTTTGAAGTCTTCTATTTCAAAGTTTAATTAGCACCCGAGGGGTGCTTTTTATTTAGTATTGTGCTATCATTGAATAGGTGATACACATGATACAATCTAAAAAGCAACTCACTTACGCATTTCTTCTTCTGGCTGTGATATACATCGCATTCATCGCTTTGGGTTTACCCGATGCGCTTCTTGGTTCAGCGTGGAATTTGGTCCGTGTCGACTTGAATGTCCCACTCGGTACCCTTGGACTCATGACCGTTGTTGTCTACATCATGTCCATCCTATCTACCTATAACGCGCCGCGGTTATTGCGTTTATTTCAAACCAAATGGATTACATTTGTTTCAATCACATTTACAGGATTGGCTTTGATCCTATTAAGTCAAGTCGGGGCATTTTATCAAATGTTATTTTTCGCCATTCCACTTGGGATGGGTGCTGGTGCAATCGATGTCTCGCTAAATCATTATCTCGCTAAGAATTACAAAGCCTCACACATGAGTTATTTGCATTCATTTTATGGGGTGGGGGTTACCGCTGGTCCATCGATCATGGCTTACACCTTAAAACTCAATTCTTGGCGTATGGGTTACATCATCGTTGGCAGTATCTTATTATTCATCGCACTCCTTGTTTTTTTATCCTTTAAGTTATGGAAGAAAGAAACAGAGGATGAGAAAGAACACCACGAACATATCCCCCTCAAAGTGGCTTTCAAAATCAAAGGGGCTTTAAACTCGATGTTCATCTTCTTATTCTATGTTCATATTGAATCCTTGTTGGGTGTTTGGATTGCCTCTTATATTTTTATTGAAAAAGGTGTGAGTGCGCCGGTGGCTGCTTTGTTCGCAACCACCTATTACTTAGGATTGACGGTTGGACGATTATTATCAGGCTTTTTAGCCAAAAAATTAACCCCACATCAATTGATCTATGTCGGGGTAGGTTTCATCTTAACAGGGGCGATACTTCTTTTATTTAATGTTTCTTATGAACCATTTTACTTCGTTGTGGTTGGTTTGTTGGGGGTGGGGTCAGGTCCTATCTATCCAAACATGATGTTTACCAATAATACACACTTCGAATCGAAAGCATTATCTAAAATTATTTCACTTCAAATGGTGATAGGCTATATGGGTTTTGGCATCATGACGCCACTTGCTGGTTTACTGTTTGACCGTACAAGTATCGCATTTTATCCCTATGTTTTAATAGGCTCAAGTTCTATATTGGCACTATTAACCATCCGATATATACGTCTGAAAACACACCAAAATATAAGCGCTTAAGGTTTTTAGCCTCAAGCGCTTTTTTTCTATGCTTTTTTTACCATATAGGTCAGTGCTGTATATGAAACCAGTGGCCTATTCCAAAATAAATCCAACAATCCCCGTTCATGGGTTGCAAAAACACCATGTTGCAACATCATCGGTCGATATCCGCGTTCGGCTGCACCATTGTAAGTAGCCAGCACACAGTGTTCGGCTGCAGTACCCGATAACACCACATAACTGACTTGTTTTTCTTTCAATAGATCATCGAGGTTCGTTTTCCAAAATGCATTCCCTTTGGTTTTTTGGATTTCTATGTCGTTTGGATGCTTATCCAGTTCGTCAATGAAATCATACTCAGGACCATCCCCTTCAGAGATGTCCTTCACTTTGATGACTGGCAAATTTGCTTGTCTAAATAGTTTGGCTGTTGCGTTAATATAGAGCAACGTTTCTTCAAAAACTTTGGTACCGAGATGTTCTTTCATATATTCTTTTTGAACATCAATGATGAGTAATGCCAATCCCATGTCTTGCCTCCTATTTGAATTCGACTTTGTTGATATAGCCTTGCATATCGAATTTACGTTCTAACCCTTTATCATTCATGTATCTAAGTTTACCAAATATCGGCCGTTCTGTCCAAGCGCGGTCGTGTTTGCCGTAACACCAGGCTACCCCAGTATATGAGTTTGGGTCACGTCCATCGATAAAATATTTGTTGTTTAGGTATAAGGTAGTTTGGTAAGCCTCGATATAGGATGGGCTCCATTCGATGATTTTCTTCGCCCAATACATCCGCATGTAGTTGTGCATGAACCCTGTTTCAACCATCTCTTTCATCGCAGCATTGAAGTATGGGTCATGTGTTTTATATTGGACATAATCTTCTATGGTATACTGATACGTTCTTGGGTCTTTTTCGTGTGCTTTCATGGTTTCATACGCCCACGGTTCTGTCATACGATAAAAATCATCGTAACCTGGATTGTAGTAACAATAATTAAACGCGAGTTCTCTTCTAATAAATAACTGTTCCTGATAAGCTTCAAAAACAGATTCTTCTATTCTACCCTGTGATTTGAATAGCGATAATTGTTGTAAAATCTCTAAAGATGAAATTTGACCAAAGTGCAAATATGGGGACAATAAAGAGGTATAGTTTGTACTTGGGTCTGAAGATGCCTCGTAATGTTCTAAGCGATTGAATATAAACGCATTCAAACGTTTCGTCGCTTCTAAGTAACCACCCTTAAATGATTCGGTTGGTTTTACAGTATCATCGATTCCTAAACGATTCATTAAAGCTGATAAATTCTCAAAGTCAAAATCAGATGTAATTTCTAATTTTTTCGGATGATTCAAAATGGATAGTTGTTTGAAATCGATGAATTCCGCCAATAATCTATGTAGTTTGGGTCTAATGGTATAAGCCCCATATTCGACTTTATCGGATGCGACATGGACAGGGACAATCAAATCGGTATCGATCATCTCAATCCATAATTTCAGTTGATTTTCTTTTGCATACTGAATCACATCATAACGCCATTTTAATGGTGTTTTTAAATAAGCTTGATCCATGATTAAGGCATAAGCATCGCTTAAGTAGCTCGAAACCACTTCATCGGGCTGTCCTATCTTATAGACCATATTAAACCCCAGTTTTGAACCCCACATTTGAACATCCTTTAAGCCTTCTAGCATGAATTGGTAGTGTCTTTGATTGGCTTCTTTATACCCTGGGGTTACCACAAATAATACCAAAAGCGGTAATTGTTTTTGATTGGCGATTTGAATCGCACGGTCTAAGGCATGATTAAAATGAATGCGCTGAGATTGTTGCATCCAATAAAGTACATATTTGGGATTAGGGTTGGTATGATGACTGTATACGGTTTGAATACGTTTTGGATTCATAACGTGACCTCCATACCTTTATTATATGATTTTTTGATTACTTTTACGATTTAACAGCAATCTTTTTCTTCTTTATCTTACTAAAGTGCTATAATTCAAGTATAGGGGTCTATCATCGTATAGACAATAATTACATCCACGGAGGTTAAATGTATGTTACCGATTTTGAAGCTTTACGGGATTGCCTTTGTTGTATTCTTTGTTGTAGATTTAATTTGGCTGGGTTTGGTTGCTAAAGACTTATACAACAAAGAGATTGGTTCGTTGTTGAAACCCGATGTCAATTGGGCAGCAGCAATCATCTTCTATTTATTATTTATTCTTGGTTTGGTCATTTTCGTCATCAACCCATCGGTTGAGGCGGGTTCTTTGGCTAAGGCGATGATGCTTGGGGCATTCTTCGGTTTGGTCACCTACGCTACGTATGACCTTACAAATCTCGCTACCATGAGAGACTTTACATTAAAGATTACATTGATTGACTTAACTTGGGGCACCTTCCTTGGTTTTGTTACATCCACATTGACCTATCTCATCAACGACTGGTTATTTTAGGGGTTTCCTATGACATTTCAAATCACCAATGAACACATTTACAAGTCCTTCATTTTAGGGGCTAAATACGTCATCAAAGAAAAGGATCAACTCAATTCAATCAACGTCTTCCCTGTGGCTGACGGCGATACCGGTAGTAATCTGGCCTCTTTGATGAAAAGCATCATTCTTAAGTCCAAAATGGGTAAAAATATCCATGAAACATTATCCTCGATTTCAAACGCGGCTTTGTTCGGTGCACGTGGGAATTCAGGGATTATTTTCGCTGAATATATCCATGGATTCACATCCAGCGTTCACCAAGACCCACTCACGCTCACTGAATTTGTCAATTCGATGAAAGTAGCGACATCCAAAGCTTACGCATCGATTGAAAAACCGGTCGAAGGGACCATGATTACTTTAATGCGTCGATTCTCCGAAATGTTGGATGTGATGCATAAAGGCTCTAAAGACGTGTTATCGGTTTTACAAAAAGCCGCTGAAGGTTTAAAAGATGAACTTCTAAAGACCAAAGAACAACTCCCTGTGCTAAAAGCATCCGATGTCGTAGATGCTGGCGCGAAGGGTTATTTACACTTCATCACTGGCTTTACCAATGCTTTTTTAGGTGAAGATATCGAGATTGAATCCAATGATTTACCGGAGGCACACATCCATGTAGAGTCATTCAGTCCAGATCAAACCAGGTATTGTACAGAAGTATTGATTGAAGGCAAACAGATGAACTTAGATCAAGTTAGACAACTTCTACATCCTCTCGGTGATTCGATGGTTGTTGCAGGGCATGAATCTCTCATCCGCGTCCACATTCATACGAATTCCCCAGAAAAAGTCTTTGAATTGATTGAACCGGTAGGCACAATTGTTGATCAAAAAGTCGATGATATGAAACGTCAGTTCGAAGTCGCCAATCACCGTAAATACCGTGTTGCCTTGGTTACCGATTCGATCGCTGATTTGCCAATATCTTATGTTGAAGACAATCAAATCCATGTATTTAATATCGCAGTGATGATCAATGATGTCACGCACTTCGATAAACTAACCATTAAAAATGACCGTTTCTATCAAATGATGGATACGCTAAAAACTTATCCAAAATCCGCTGCACCCAATCCAAAATCGATTGAAAATTTATATTCCTTTTTAACCACCTACTATGATGAAATCTTAGTCGTTACTGTGTCCTCTAAGATGAGTGCGACATATAATGCATTTGTTCAGGCGAAATCTCTATTCCAAGACAAAAAGATCACTGTGGTCGATTCGATTCAAAACAGTGCCGCCGAAGGTTTAATTGTATATGAAGCCAATGAGCAAATCAAACAAGGTAAATCGTTAGATGACGTGGTAGCTTATATTGAAACCCTTAAAAAGAAGACTAAAATCTTGGTCAGCGTAAAAACACTCAAATACATGGTACGTTCCGGACGCGTTAAAAAAGTCGTGGGTATTGCAGGTAAAATCATGAACTTAAAACCTGTCATCTCCATCGATGATGAAGGCCATGGCATCATCTTTGACAAAGCATTTAGTCAAAAGATGAGTGACAAAAAGATCTTTAGGCACATCACTGAAATGGTTCAACAACACGGTATTAAGTCCTATGCTTTGGTCCATGTCAATGCACAGTCACGCTGTGATTATTACGCATCCGTATTAAAGGAAATTACCGGCATTGAGCCATTATACGTTTCTGATATCTCCACGATCATCGCGATGAATTCTGGTATTGGTACCGTAGCGGTTGCTTATATAAGAAAGGACTAACCTATGTTATTCTTACACGTATTTCTCGCTTTATTTGTGTTCTTTGTGATATTCTTCATCATTGCACAAATCAAAAACAACAACGGCTTAGCCGATGTTGCTTGGGGTTTGGGGTTTGTTGTGGTTGCTGTCACGGCTTTGATCAGCGGTGGTAGTTATACTATCCCACAACTTGCGGTTACGGGTCTTGTATTGCTTTGGGGGTTTAGACTATTCTTCTACTTAGGCATCCGTAATTGGAATAAGCCTGAGGATTTCCGTTATGTCGATATGAAGCGAAAATGGAAAACCAATCTAAAACTTAAAGCCTTCTTCTTCGTCTTTATGTTACAAATGAGTTTCTTGTTTGTGATTGCGTTGCCAATCATGGTTGTTAATCTAGATGCTACTTATGCAACATCCACACTCAGTTTAATTGTATTGATCGTTGGTATTGTCCTTTGGGTCATTGGGTTCTATTTTGAAGCCTTGGGTGACCATCAATTGAAAGTATTCAAGTCCAACCCTGCCAACAAAGGCAAGATTCTGATGACAGGTGTTTGGAAGTATACGAGACATCCAAATTATTTTGGTGAAGCCTTGATGTGGTGGGCGGTTTGGATCGTCGCCTTATCCGGTGGAAATCCCTGGGTATGGGCTGCCATCATCGGTCCAGCATTCATCAACTACTTACTCGTTTTTGTGTCTGGTGTCCCATTACTAGAAAAAAAATATAAGAACAATGAAGCGTATCAAGCCTACGCAAAGGTAACCTCAATATTTATTCCATTACCAAAGAAAAAAGCACGATGATGTCGTGCTTCACTGGACTAAGCGATTTTGCTTAGTCTTTTTTATTTTCTAGAATCGCTAAATAGGTACCCAAAGCCATACATATGAATGCAATAACAAATACCAAAGATAGAGATTCTCTTAACAAAACAAATGAGAACAGTGCCCCTGCAAATGGCGCGGTTGCGTAATACGCGCTCGTTCTAAGCGCACCCAAATGTCTTTGTGCACTGATGTAAAAATATAAACTTAGACCGTATGAGATAAAACCTAATAATAAGGCTAAACCCATGTATACCCATGACCCGCCAAAATCACTGAATGATAGAGCGATGATCGCTGCTCCAATACCAGACCCTACCCCTTTGATAATCACGATGTACAAAGGGTCGTGGTGGGACAACATACGTGTACAGTTATTTTCCAATCCCCAGGATAAACTGGCTAATAAAACCAAGATGGCACCTAAGGAGATTTGAAATGTAGTAAAATCTTCCAAGGATAACAAAAAACCGGATACTAAAATCACCGATATGGCAAGCCACATCTTTTTGCCGATATGTTCTTTGAAGAAAACCATCGCAATCAAGCCCGTAAATATGATTTCAAAATTATTGAGTAAAGCGGCCGTGGATGCGTTCGTTTTGAGTAAACCAAACATCAACAATATGGGAGCAATGATATCCAATATCACCATCATAACGATATAAGGGATATCTTTAGATTTAAAACCACCGATGATTTCAGATGGTTTTGTTCTTCTTAAAAAAACAATCATGGCCATCCCAATACCAGCACCAAAATATAATAGGGATGACATCGTATAGGGTGACAACTGATTTAATAATAGTTTGGATAATGGCGCACTTAAACCATAAAACAGTGCTGCAATAATCGCGTAAATGATTGAAACAAAAATGGGGTTTCGATTTTTAATCATGGTGACCTCTGCAAAATAATCCGATATTTATCTGTGTAACTGATTTGAATGTCACTTAAAATGAATGGTAACTTTTGTTCCCTGATTGATTTCACTGACAATATCAATTGTAGCATGAATTCGGTTGATAATTTCCATAATGATACGATAACCAATGCCTGTACCTTGTTGGTGATACATGGATGCTACCTCGGATCGATAATTGCCTTTCAATATGTCATGGACAGTTTCTTGACTCATACCAATGCCTTGATCTTGAATAATCAATGTGCGATTTTGATTTGATGTTGATACATGAATTCTTGTATTAGGATTTGAATAGTAAAACGCATTAAAGGTCAAATGTTCCATTAATCGGGATAAATCTTGATTAGAGATATTCACTTGAAGCGGTTCCAAGGTTACATCAAACTCGATTTGCTTTATTTGAAAGATTTCTTTGTATTTTTGATGGTAATTAAAAATAAAACTGGCAATATTTTGTTGATAACTGAGTTCGTTTGCATCCGTTTCGATGAACTTAGGGACGATTTCAGCAATTTTCTTTGTTTCATCTTGAATGTCTGAAATGATGTTTTCTGTGACTACCATTTGATGGTTCAGGATGGACTCAGTATATATATCAATCACCGTTAATGGGGTTTTTATATCGTGTGCTAACGATTTTATGTGCGCCTCATACACGTGCTTTTGTTTTTGTTTTTCTTCTTGTTCAAGTGCAATCTTTTCATGCACATGATCAAACTCAGTGAAATAAAAATGAGCTTCATTTATGTTCAATTGTTCGATATCTTTCTTAATCAAAACGACCCATTTGTTTAGGTATTGCCTCAATGAAATCAAAACACCTAGAAACAATACGAACAAAACAACATTAATGATCACAAAGCCATATCCGTAATCCGATGATAACTGAGACGATTCAAAATCAACACCCATTTTAGCTACAGGTTGGCCTTCATAACGAACGATTTGATAATTTCCTATGATATGAAAGTAATCATTCGTATAAATCAGCTCGTCATTTAAACCCAAAACCGTGATGGTTACTTGGTGAATGTGGGTGTAATGTTCTAAATAACCAATCAGCGCTTGATGACTATCCGTGGATAAGTGGCTGACCATGGTTGTTAATGCTTCATATTGTCGCTTAGATTCCTGCTGGTACTGTAAGTTGATAATCAGTATATAGGCTGTATTAAAAATGAGGATAAAAACAATGAACAATGACAAGACCATGATGAATATTTTGTGATTCAGCATTTGTTTTAAACTAATCATCTTTTTGTCCCACAAATTGATAGCCTACGCCGTAATGCGTCTTGATGTAAGAAGGTACTAGGGTAGTCATATCAATTTTCCTTCGTATGTTTTTTATGAAACTGTCGATGACACGATCATAAGCTTCACTGTGTTCAAAACAATATTCGATGATCATTTCACGAGTAAATATTTGGCTAGAGTGACTGGCTAGGTGAAATAAAATATCAAACTCATACTTGGTTAATGATACCGATTGTTGGTTCACAAGTACTTCTTTACTCAAAGGAAACAACACCAGTTGACCCCCATTAAATGAGTATCGTGTTGGTGTTTTCACTTGTAGTCGTTTTTCGACATTTTTAAGTTTCGCTACCACTTCAGCCACTGAAAAAGGTTTGGTAATATAATCATCTGCACCTAACGTGATGACATCGATTCGGTTGGCAACATCGACTTTTGCAGAAATAACCATGATGTATATATCGCTGATTTTTCGGATGTCTTGAATGACACGTTCACCAGGTAAGTCCGGCAGCATCAAATCCAAAACGACGACATCAATCGCTGTATTCGACAGAATATCTAGTGCTTCTTTTGCATCAAATGCTTGATAAATTGTATACCCTGACTGTTTTAATATGCTGGCGAGCAAATCGTTAATTTTTTTATAATCATCGACAATCAATATACGCATACGAACACCCCCTTTTATACGATTTATTATACAACAAAAAGAGACCACAGCTGGCTATGGTCCCTTATTTCAATTATGCATTACCTAAGTGATCAATTATTTGGGTCTTTATTTGCCTAAATTGAGTTACCGAGTCATCGACTGACATGGTATTGAAATCTAGTAATTGCATTTCTGTTACCAATAATGTCATCATTTCTTCTTGTGTGGTCTTATTACTATGGACATATACCCACTCAAACGTCACGTTACGATAAGATACATTATGACAATTAGGATTCGAATTGTTCCCCATCATGGGCCCATAATTACCAATGTTTAAATGATAGTTATCAGCGATATTTTGTTTCAAATCATTGATAAGAGCTATAGCATCGTCGATTGCTAGTGTGTTAAACCCATCGGTGTCCTTGATCGCTGTAACTAATAAATAATCCAATTCTCTTTGTTGTTCCGTGCTTGATTTCATATATAGAAACTCATAGGTAAGGCTTGGATTGTAGAACCCAAATCGTCCTCCGAATGTCGCTGATCTGGCACTGATCCTAACAGCAATTGCACCTAAAGCAATGGCTGTAACCACCATTATAGCAATTATTACTTTTTTCATGTTTACTCTCCTTTGATTTTTTTATAAAGCATTTCGTACTCTTCGATGCTGATCTCACCTTTAGCTAATCTAGACTTGAGGAGTTCAACGGCGGTTTTGTTATCGCTATTTTGTCCTTTAAAGCTTCTAACTATAACATAGATGATCAGAAGCCAAAAAGTGCCCATTCCAATCATCCCTAATGGCATCATCCAATTTCCAAACATGTGTCCATACACGGGATAATCATCCGTACTATAACGAATATATAAAATCCACCCCAGAAGGGTCATAATTAAAACAAACAGACCAAATATCCAAACACTCTTCTTATCCATTTTTTTCACCTCACTCATACTTTAACACATAATTATGGATGAAACATGAATGGCCAAAATATTGTCTATGTTTCCTCGCTATGTTAATATGATTACGAAATACTTCAAGTAAAGATGGTGAAAGCGCATGGAAATTATAGTGAAAATCGAGGGTATTCATTGTGGTGGATGTATAAACCGTATTGATATAAAACTTTCTGAGTTGGGGGTTGATCGATTTGATCTAGACTTATCTACACGTACTGCCCATATCAGTTTTGATACTGAGAACGTTTCTACCACCGATATTCTCGGCGAATTACGTCATTTGGGTTATCGACCGTTTCTTCAACCATCTCTTGAGTCACATAAATGAAAGGAATACAACACTAAATTAGATAGACTACTGTGTTGGTGTGGTATAAAATGAAGCGTTTTATTGTATTGATGGGAGTTATCCTTGGTTTTATTATGATCGGTGTATTGGTATGGCAATCCGATAATTCAAAACAAAATACATTTTTAAAGAGTCACAATTTAGAAGGGTTATCTATTCAAGAAATCGTGGATTATCTAGAACGAAAAACAGATGAGCCTGCTGGTTTCAAAGCAAGCATCACGGGAACTAAGCTTATATTGGGTGACGAATTTTCTTCTTTTGATTTAGCGGTTCCAAAAGGGCTATTTTACTTATCGTTCGCGCCATACGTAGATCAAACCCACCCATGTGGAAATCACAATCTAGTCACCTGCACAGGCGAACTTAAAAGTACAGTTTTTCAAGTTACCATTACAGATTTAAACACCGGTACAAATATTTATGATGGTTCTTTAAGATCCTCAGCCAAAGGTTTCGTCGGTATTTGGCTGCCACGTGGTAAGACACTTAGGATTACAGTCCGTTATGGGGATTTATCCGCGACTTCTATAGTAACCACGAATTACGACAGTGATACCTGTTTGACCACCTTAAGATTGAACTAATAAACCATCCTATATACAAACATATAAATAGTAAAACCTCCTAATAAAGCCATATAACAGCGGCTGATTAGGAGGTTTTAATTTCATTTTAGACCCAATCTTTCGATGTCTTTTTCGACACCGATGGTGGCTTTTTTACGGCCCAATGTTTTCTTTTTATACGTGAATATAAAGGCTGTTAACGCCCCAATTACGAGTAGATAAATCGCCAAAGCCAAAATAACCCAACGGGTTGAGTCAATCTCAACTCGCGTTGAAATCGATACATTACCAAATGGTTCTTCCGGCAATTCCCCGTTTGTTTCATAAAAATCGATCACTTGATTCATCACGCCAAATCGTTCATTTGTAAAGTTGACTGGGATGGTGATGTAAGGGTCTTGCATCCCTTCTAAATACATCTCAATATTGGTTATCGGCATAATATTATCACCAGTTTTAAATTGAGAACGGTCGATAAATTGAACAGCTGTGTCAGGATTCATGGTAGAAAATATCGGGAAATCTAACAATTGAAATCCAAGGTATTCTTGTTGTTGATTGTTAGATGCTACGACATTGATGGAATAGTATTCACCCCATGAAGGACCTTCTATCTTTTCCATCAAAAAGAATATGCCATCCCTAAAGACGAATTCATTCGAAGTCACAGAACGGGATACCAATACCACTTCATAGATCATGATGTGTAATGTGTGATCTTCTGCTTCAATGATTTCATCCAGTAATCTGACATTGTTGTAATATTTGAATGGTACAAAGAAATCTAAATCTTCATTTTCAAGCGCAATGGTAGCCGCTTTACGGATACCCTCTTTTCTAACTGCAGAATCGGTGAAATTGTATGTCATAAGCAGCCCTAAAGCAGCAATCATCGCAAACAAAATTCGATTGATGTATTTAATTAGCATGTCTTACCCCCATACGCCTAAGCGGTTTTGTTTCGCATACGCTTCTGCATTCGCCATCCATACGGCGAGTGGGATGCCATTAAAAATAAGGGATTGCGTATCGTCTGAATAATTGTTTTGGCTGTAACCATATAAAACGAGTTCGTAATTGAGAAGTTTACCATCGTACCACACCAAACCAAGTTGGCGTTCATAAGAGTCTATTCTACCTGATCTTGGGTCGTGTTGGATATAGATAACTGAAGCAAATCTGAGTTTGTTGTACACATAACTCTTCGCTTGGGTTGCAACCAAACCAGAACCCATTTCAGGGGTATCAATACCAATAAAACGGAGGCGTTGTTCCCCTAAGAATCCTGGGGTGAAGTAAGCTGTATCACCATCGTAATTGCTTTCAAAAGAGACTTGAACCATACCGCCAGGGGTATTAAATGGGATTTCTGCATAGCTTAAATCCCAAGTAAATGTGGTTGGGTATGCAACAGGGTGAGTACCGAGTGGTTCGATATAGTCTTTCGCATACGTATCCCAGTCATTTCTTATGAATGTGGTATTTGGTTGTGTTACTTTTGTGTTTCTGATTAAGGTGATGTTATTAAAGATATCCAGAGCCCAACCCACAGTACCCAACGTATCGATGATTTCATTGTTATAAAACATGAGGGTAACGATATCATTACCGTTAAAAACCAGTTTATCTGTGATTAAATCGGCTTTAGCAAGGATTTCAGCGTTTGAACCAGTATGACTAATGACATAAGTGCTCGAAGGGTTTAAAACGCCTTCTAATGTGATGATTTCATTCACTGTTTCTGAACCATCTAAAAATAATCCAATTCGATACTTAGAAAGATCCACAGGTTCATTAGAAATGTTATAGAGTTCAATTGCTCTGTTGGTGGTTGCACCTTCGATGTATTTGGAAATGATTAAATCCCTTTCCACCACAACAAAGTTTTTCGCAACAAATATCACCACTGTTGTATTATCTGGTAGAATTTGTCCTACAAATCTTGGTTCTAAGTATTTAACGAATTGACCCTCAGGGACACTGTTGGTTTCGTATTCACGATACTCGATAAAGAGTTTCATGTTGGTGAAGTATCCAGCGATATCATCTTTATGCACACCAGCAAGATTTGGTAAAACATTGGCGTGAATAGCGAATGTGATGATCACACTGGTGCCTTTTTCCACTTCATCACCAATTTCAAAGTCGCCTTTATATTCGATGAAGCGATTTCTGGTTTTGGTATTGTCGATGACATCTTCAAATGTGTACTCAATATCCAGTGGTTCTAATTGATCAATGACCTGTTCTTTATTGAGTCCTGTGAGATCTGGTAGAATCACTTTTGTAGATTCGGTTGGGGTACATCCAATGATGATTAAAGATAAGAAAAGGATGGAAAGGATTGATATGATTTTCTTCATAGAGATTTCTCCTCTTTTTTAGCATAATCATTATATCATATAATGGATTTTTATCTACTTGTGTGTGAATAATACGAAAAAAGGACGAGCCGTGAGGTTCGTCCTTCTTGTATAGATTGATAAGATTACTTCCAAGTCAACATTCTCACATCATAGACGTTCGATGCGAGAACTTCCCACTCTGTCCATTCTGTTGTTAAGACTGGATTTAAAACAGTAGATTTACGAACAAGTGTATGATCTTTTGTATAATCTGTTTCCCATTGTGCTGAAGTACCTGATGGTACTGCGGTTGTCCAAACACCGAGAACATCCACAAATGTCCAAACACTATCTACATTCTTAGCAATAGCAATAATGTCACCTTGTGTTCCATTAAATGCGTAACTAAATGCGATTGCTCTATTTCCGTTGCCGATAGCTGCAATATCTGTTGCAAAGTTAGCAATATACGCAGAGTTAGAAGCATTAATCATATCTCCATGATAAATTACTAAAACTTTACCGTGTTCTAGAACACCAGTTAATGCCGGACCAGCAATGTTTGCTGCAACTGGAGCTGCAGTTAAGTTGTTTAATGACCCTATCTTGTATTGAGTTAAGTCGACGGTTGCGCCTGTGTTGTTGTAAACTGCGATAACTTTTCTGTTACCAACGCTACCTTCCATATAATAAGAGATGAAAAGGTCTGATGAATAAACAACAGGTTGTGTGTCTGTGCCTAAAGTGACTTCAAATGTTTGAACTTTAGTTGCTGCGTTAAGGGATAATGTTGCAGTTAATGTAACGACAACTTGTCCACTTTGTGGCATCACGACTGCGCCAGTTGCTGGGTCGATTAATGCATTGTTTGAAGATGTCCAAACAATTGCAGAACCGTTAGAACCAGTTGTAGGTAATGTGATGGTTGTAGGTGCAGTGTGTGCTGCTGCAACAACTAATGCTGCTGCATCTGCGTCTACTAAATCTTGGTCAGATAATCCAACAACGATGTTGAATTCTCTTGTTTCAGTAACTGAACCTAAAGTAATGGTTGCAGTTAATTTAACTGTAACTTGACCAGAAACTGGTAATGTAACTACACCTGCTGCTGTGATGACTGCTGCATTGTCGGTTGCCCAAGTAATTGCTGCGCCGTTAGCACCTGTTGCAGGTAATGTTAATGTTTGGTTAGATTTAACTTCAGCTGGTAATGTTAAGGCTACTTTATCACCAGCAACCTTAGTTGCATCTGTTAGAGCGACTTCAGTCACGATAGATGAATCTGTGAAATATAGGTAAGGGTTATTTAACCAAGCCAATACGTTAGTAACAGAAACTTCTTTACCAACAGTTAAGGTACCCAATAAGGTAGCTGCTGCAGAAGATAATACAACGCGAGAGTCCCACTTCATAAGAATGGTTCTACCTGTTGCAACTTGAGTTAATGTCAATGTAACGTTATTGAATGAATCAGATGCGCGGTTTGTAACCTTTAATTGAGTTAATGTGACTAGTCTGCCTTGATAAGGTAACATATCTGTTGCATTTAATGCGACAGCGTCAACATTCACTGCAGTAACAGTACCTGTTGTACCTAATGCTTTGATATCGGACGGTGCCATTTGTCTTAAGCCATTGAATGCACCTCTAGTACCGATGACTTCAACATCTTTACCTACGTTTGCTTTTAATAATGCCAACATGGTAGCGTTTGATGTATAGATTGCGATACCAGCTTCACCTTGTTGGATGAAGTATGTTCTGTAGTATTCAGATGCTGTAACCGTACCTTGAACACGGTAAACTGTAGAGTTTACTGGAGCATCCACCACTTGTTGAACGGTGGATAGAGGGATTTGTCCGACTTTAACAACGAATGTTTGAACGCCAGAAGCAGCACCCTTAGTAATGGTTGCTGTTAATGTAACGGCTGTTTGTGATCCAGCCACTGGTGTTACAACACCTGTAGTAGGGTTGATTAAGTCATTATTTGAGGAGGTCCAAACGATGGTTGTACCGAGTAGATCTGTAGGTAATGTCAATGTAGCGGCAGTTTCTTGAATTGCAGGTAGACCCGCGATTGCTTGAATCTTAGCTGCGTCAACGGATTCTTGATCGGTCATAGGTAAGACTTCGATATCTGCAGCAACACCTGTGAAGATGAATGTGAAGATGGTTCTGTCTGTTCTATATGAATATAGGAAAACATTAAGTTTAACCTTGAGACCGTCAAATTCACGTAATGCTGCCATGTTTGATTTGTAATAAATCATTAATGCATTCGGTGTGAATGGTGAGTTTGCAGACGAATTGATATCCGGACCAGCAAAATCAAAGTCAACTAGGAATGTATTATAGTTAGCATCACTTGTAGGTTGTACTCTTACTTTACCTTCAATTTGTAGGTATGCATAAGGGAATGGTGCTGTTTGTGTAAATGTTTGTGGTAAGGTTGCGATGTATTGAGTGATTGTACCTGGTAATGCAGCTGGTTCTAGTACTTTCGCAGGTTCTGTAGAAGCCTTAAGGATGGTAGGCATTTCAGCACTCTTAGTACCATTGAATTGCCATGAACCAAAGTAGTAATCTACGAAACCGGTGATATCATAAACGTCACCAACTTTAATTGATGCCGCTGGTGTACCGCTTGTGAATACGAATAATAAGCTTGCGCCATCATAAATCATGTAACCATCGCCAGAGATACCAACGACTGTTACGGCTTCAATCTTAGCGTATGTGTCAGGTGCTGGTGATAATTGTCTATTTGCGACAGATAGAGCGATTGCGGCTTGGATGGATGCTACTTCTGTGTATGGTGCGAACGATAATACGACAACATCAAATGTCTTAGTATCTGAAGAGGTACCTTTGGTTAAGGTAGCTGTTAAGGTAACAGTGACATTTTCAGATTGACGGTTAACTTTACCATCGTTGCCAATGACATCTGGATTGCTTGAAGACCAAGTAACGGTGACACCGTCAGAACCTACAGTGGTAGGTAATACTAAGTCAGCAGCAACACCATTGCCGATACCAGCAAGGAGTAATGCGTCTTTCGCTTCTGCGACTGCAACGCTGTTAGGTTTAACATTGATTGCAGGGACAGTGATGATGAATTCTCTGGTTGCATCACCAACGGAAGCAACTAGAATGACTGTTTGGTCGGATTGACCCCACGCTGGACGTACAACTTTACCAGCAGTATTGATGACTGCAGTGTTTGGTGACGACCAAGTGATGTCTAACTTCATTGATCTTGTAGGTAAGAACAAATCAGTTGTGGTGGTATATCTGCCAGTAGATTCATTGTAAACCAATGTGCTACTGAAAATTTGAAGTGCTGCAAGCGCTTCTTCAGGTGTTGCGGCTGCTTCTGCAGCTTTAACTGTGAGTGAGAACACTTTTGTATCACTGACTTCACGTAATGTTAACGTTGCTGTGAGCGTTACGACTGTGTCTGCGTTTGGTCTAGTAACCACGCCGGCATTGGAAATGACAGCTGTATTGCTAGATACCCAAGTAATGGTAATTTCACCAAGTGCGCTTGGTAATGTTACATTTCTTGTTACGCTGGATGCGGAATCGCCTTGTCCATAGACTAAAGCCACTTGATCTAATGCTGCTTCAACAGCCTCTTTGTCTGGGTTTGCAGGTGTTTCACATGCAACCAAGCCAAGAATTGCTACTAGCGTTAGAACTAGTGCGACGATACCTTTTGTGAAACTGAATCTTTTGGTACTCATTTTCGACTTTCTTCCTCCATTTTTAATTATTAAATTCTATACTGCCCATCCCTGGTAACATCAATTGATAACCGGAGTTAAATTGTGTGACTGGGGCTGTAACCGAGAATTGTGCGCCTACACTAAATGTGTAGCTTGGAACGACTTTCGCCGTATAATCATCGACGCGAATATTGATGGTGTTGTTGTTTGAATCTCTTGCTACCACAGTGTATGCGTCGGTGGTTAAACCGGATTGAGACAATTGAATCTGTGTCACGGTCAAACCATCGATTCTAATCACTCTTCCTACATATTGGGAGACCTGATTGGCTGCGATGGTATTGATCACTACTGGGTTACCTGTCGATAACAAAATCATGTTGTCAATCGAATAGTTAGATAACTGTTTTGATTGGAAATAAACGGCAGGTACTAAACCTTGAATAGTTACTTCATATCCAATTTGTAATTCATTGGTCATGACATAACCTGCATACATGTAAATACCGCGATTGTCATCTTCGATATATACACTGTTACCTACTTTCGAAGTGATGACCCCCGAAATCGTAACTTTCTTACCTACATAATCATTAAAATTATCCAGTAAAGTCCCGATATCGATTGGTGTACCACTCGTCGAGTAGTCAAAATCTGGGTCAACTTCGCCATAGATGCGTCTGCCTGTAAGTTGGGTTTCTGCTTGTGCGGTGATAAATACGGTTCCGTATTGAGTCGATGCAACAGCACTGGTCCAAGCGTAGGCTTCTTCGACTAGTTCGAGGTTGAGTAATCTTGTCTTACCATCTTTGATGTACCAAACCCAAGCTAAATAACGACCGTTACCATCGGTTCTTGTGCCTTCGGCTTGAAGAATGATGGTTTCTGCGTTGTCGAGTTTTTCTCTAACAAAGTTGGCAGCTTTGATGCCCCATGGTTCATATTTAGATGTCGCTTCAGGTGCATCAATACCTAAGTATCGAACAGTGAATCTTTCACCTGTTACGGAATCTCTGAAATTGGTGGTGTCTGCGTCCGTATGGGTCGTGATGGTAACCACGCCAATACCATCATTGATGAACGATTTTCCAATGTAGGATACAGCGAGCTGTAATCCATCGGTATGGTTCGTATCGAATGGTGGGACAACGACATTGATTTTGCGAATGACTGTGGTAGATAATCCACTATTCATCGCTTGGTAAGTCACATAATAAACACCTATTTGATAGAAGTTTACTTCAGATAGTGTGTTATTATTACTATCCTTGATTTCTAATACATAGAAGAAATTGCCAAACGGTATATTATTACCTTTAAAGTCTGTGGCCGTTACACCTTCATAAATATCGAATGTTGGTGGGTTTCCTTGTACTGAGACATAAACCGAAGCCTCATCTGCACCGTTGATGACTGGTGCAGATGGGACTGGAATTGCGATTTCAATACGAATGGTGATGGTTTTGTCGACTTTATCGGCTACATTATATCCGACGTATCTAATAAAGGTTCCCGCTGCAATGGTGCTACTTTGAACCTCTCTAAATTGTACTGTAATGCCAACTTCTTCAAATATTGCTTCAATTTCAGCTTGTGTCTTGCCCGACAACTCAGGGAGTGTGTATCTTGTATCTTCAATAACTGGTGGGTTTTCAACACAACCAGTCAATGTGAATACGAATACGGCAAGTAGCAATAAGAAGAATGCCTTTTTCAAATTAAGATCCGCCTAGGTTTGCCTCAGTGAAGGCATCTTGTAATGCAGCGGCGATGTTTCCGTCCCCAAGCATGATTCTTTCAAGTGCAAGACCTACTTGTGTTCTCGCTCTAGAAGAACCGATGAATGCTGGGTCATAGTACATGTTATTTCTTTGTAGATATGCCGCATTCGCTGCCATAGAAATATATAATTGGTTGGCAGTTGGGTTGGTTAAGAAGTTTTGATATGTTGTGGATTCATAAGCACTGGTTCTAACAGGTAGATAACCGGTTTGCATTGCCCAGTCAGTGGTGTTTTCTAAGCTAATTAAGTGCTTTAAGAATAACCATGAAGCGAGTTGTTGTTGTGCAGTACCTGTCTTCATCAAGGAAATATTTGTACCTTGTTGGATGACTGCTTTCGCATTAGGCTTCGCTGCATTGTAAGGCACTGGTGCTACACCAATTTGGAACACTGGTTGACCTGTTGTTGGGTCTGAAGAAGGTACGTTGTAACGAACACCTGCAGATGAACCAATGGTAACGAATGTTTGTTGGTTAACGAATGGGGTAGATGCATATTGTTGATCCCAGAATTCTGGTAATGTGATGACTGACTTGTTGTCTTTCAAGAATTGCATCGCTGCGGTTGTGTTCGCATTATTAACCCATAGGTATTCACCTTTAAATGTTTGATAGTTAAGTGCGGTATATCCACCTTCAAATTGTCTAGTGAATGTGATGAACGCGTTACCTGTTGAGTCATAAGACGCAGGCACGATTAAGGCTTTAGCAGCGGCGATGAGCGGTGCCAATGCCATTTCAGTCATACCTGGGTTAGCCGCTCTGACCTTGGCTTCTGCAATCGCATCCCCATAAGTTTTCAATGCCGGTGCAGCAGCAATGATGTCTTGCCAGGTTTGTGGCACTGGTAATGACAATGCATCAAACGCTGTCTTGTTATAAATCATCACTTCAGTGGATTTGTTGAATGGTAATGAATAATATGTTCCTGCTGCGTCATATTGGCTGTTTTCATCTAAGTAGGATTGGATGATATCCGTTAATGCATCTGGACCATTGAGACCCCATGTGGTGGAGTTGATGTATGGATTTAAGTTTAATACCGCTTTACCATTGAGGTATTCAGCGACATGGTCTGGATATGCTTGTACTAAGTTAGGCATAGCATTCGCTGTAATCGCGTTGATCATGTTGGTCTTTAAAGTATCATAGTTACCAACACCTGCAGGGATGACTACAGTGACATTTGGATATTTTTGTTTGAAGGATGCTGCATACTTTTCAAGCAATGCTTGGTTGGATGCACCCATCGCATGCCATAACGTAATTTCGATTGGGTCGGTTGTTAATTGGAACGGAATATCGGAAACAGCAACCGTTACGGTGATGGTAGCAGATGCTCTCACGCCTGCTTGATTCGTAACTCTTACAGTTAACGTATATTGTCCTGGGGTATCCAATAACAATGTGCCTGTGACTTGAATCGATGTTGTGATGTTGCCATCTACTGGGTCGATTGCAGTAACACCAGCGATTGGGTTGAAGTCACCAGAACCGATGTAATAGGTTTGTTGAGCTTTAATCCCATTGAGTACTGGTGGCAACGCTGCAGTCGTACCTTCAACGGTTAAATTGATGGTAACGATGGTTTCATTGCCAGCAGAGTCGGTAACTTTTAAGGTAATGACATATGTACCAGCGAAATTTAAATCGTCTTGGTCAAAACCACTTACCACAATTTTATCTGTTAAATTGCCATCTTCGCGGTCGTTAGCTGTAACACCGTCTAGAGGGTTGTACGAGCCACCTTGTTGCACGACTGGGTTGAGTTGTGCACCAGAGATGGTTGGCGCTTGGTCTCTTTGCTTAGCACATGCGGTTAACATGACAATCGCAAACAGAACGATTAAAAGCGAAGTAATTCTCTTCATTTGTGTCCTCCTAATGAATTTTATGATTAGCAGCCTGAGGCTGTAAATCCCAAATCGGGTAAATCTTATCCTTTGGTTCCACTTCTACCCACACCACGGATGATGTATTTCTTGAGTGAGAAGAAAATGATGAGTAGTGGTACGGTAACTAAAGCAGTCGCTGCCAACTGAATGTTGTATACCGGTCTAGCGTCTGAGCCTGAACCGACAACGAAGCTGGTGCTACGTAAAGCGACGGAAATCAACCAGTTCTTTTGACTTGGTGCAACCAATTGTGGCCAAATGTAGGCGTCCCACGCACCGATGGCTGATAAAATCGTAATCGTTGTGATGGTTGGTCTTGCGATTGGAATCATGACTCTTGTCAAATATTTGAAATCGCCACAACCATCGACTTGAGCGGCTCTGTAAAGCGAATCTGGGATTTGCTTAAAGGATTGTCTCAAGAAGAAAATGTAGAATACAGAGGTCATGAATGGGAAGATCAGTGCTGCGAATGAGTCATACCATCCAAGGTTTCTAACGGTAATGTAGTTGGTAATGGTGTAAAGTTCACCTGGAATCATCATGGTCATGAGCAGGATGGAGAAGATGAATTCTCTACCTTTGAAGTCTAAGCGCGAGAACGCAAAGGCTGCCAAGATGGTGGTGGTAACTGTACCAACCATCGATATTAAACCAACGGTTACAGTATTACCAAGATAACGCCAGAAACTGAATCTTGTGAATGCGACTTTGAAGTTGACCCATTGCATTTCATCCAAGCCAATGAAGAATCTTGGGTTGAGACGTGTGGTGAGTTCAACATGCGTCTTTAAAGCGGTGAGGATCATCCAGTAGAATGGGATGAAAATGAATATCGCGATGAAGGTTAGGAAGGTGTACATAGCTACCAATCCAAAGGTCTTCATGATCAAGTCATTACGACCGACACGTTCTAGGTCCTGTTGTGATAACGACCCCTTGCGTTCGATTTCAGCGTCTATTTTCATTTGACGCGCTTTTTCTTTACCAAACTTTTGAATGTTGTTCTTATATTCTGCGCGGCGTGCGAAGAAAGCTTTTGTGCTGTTAACCAAACTCACAAAGAATTTGCCAATGGCTTTAAAGCCTTCGATAAACCCTTTGCCTAAGTTGTAGTTTTGGATGATGAGCATCATCTTGTTTGCTGTGATGAAACGGATGATGGCTGATGCTGGGTTACCTGTGAAAAATGCCATGAATGCATATAACACTTGTGAACGATAGTCCCATGGATCCAACTCAATGGTTTCTTTATCTGCAACACGCTTGATGTGTTTTACAGCGGTAGGTACGAATACGAGTAGGTAACCTACCAATAAGGAAATCATCACGTTCATTTGTGCTGAAGTCACCTTAATGAATCCAAAGAAAATGTATTCTGCGCTGACAACGTCAGTAATGACCGCCGGTTCAACGAGAATGTAGAAGAAGTAACCGAGTACAACCATGTAAATCAATGCATATGCAATATCAATCAGTGTAGCGATCAGGTCTAGACGCTTAATTTCTTTAGTAATTCTTTTCATCATTAAGCCTCCTAGTAATGGACTCGACGTTTACCAACTTGAAGTTGGAGTACCGTGAATACCAAGATGATACCAAATAAAATAATTGCAGCGGCAGATGCGTAGGACATGAGTCCATCTTGTGACGCCAAGCCGATGTAATCGTAAATATAGAATACGATGGTCTTTAAGTTGATAGTTCCGTTCGCACCAGTGGTGATTAAACCTTCACGGTTGATGATCGCGACGACGCTAGAATACGTTTTAAACGCACCAATAACTGATGTGATTAGGATATAGAATATCATCGGTGAAATCATCGGAACTGTGATGCGATAGAAGGATTTACTTCTCGATGCACCATCGATTTGAGCGGCTTGATAGTATTGCTTGTCAATGCCTTGGATACCCGCTAGGAAGACGATGATCTTAAATGCCAAACCGTTCCAAACGGAATAGATTAAGATGACGCTCATCGCAGACCAATAGGTTGCACCAACACCAATCCAAACAATTGGCTTTAATCCAATCCACGTGAGTAGTTGGTTGGCTAAACCAAGGTTGGTTAAGTCGTTGACGTTCCCTTTGAACATGAAGGCGAATACTAACCCGATCGCAATCGAGTTGGTAACATAAGGTAAGAAGAAAATCGATTGATAGAATCCTCTTAATGGCTTGATGGCATTGAGTGCGACCGCAATCATCAATCCGACGAAAATCGTGACTGGGACGGAAATCAATACAATCATGCTGGTATTAAAAATCGCTCTACCGAAGTTGGCATGGCTCAATACCGTTTGGTAGTTACCAAATAAAGTATACCCATCAAAGTCTCCTCTTTGGATGTTATATCCGGTATAGAAGGAAATCAAAAATGAGTTGAAAATCGGGTAAAACGTAAAAATCATTAGCAATGAAAGTGCTGGGATTAAGTAGAAAATCGCTTTTAACCAAGCTGGCCATCTCACAATGAATTGCAATCCTAACTTCGATAGGAAGTTGTCGATTACAACACCGGTATGGTGCAATTTGCTTCTAAAGACCCAGATCATTTGTTTTAATCTTGAGTCTTGCTTATTCATAGAACCACACTACCACTTTCTAAATCGAATAGGTGTACTTTACCAGGTTTAACCATAAGATTGATGGTTTCTGAAGTGGTCACCGTATCGGATTCTAATAAAGCTCTCATAGCGACGCCACCTAAATTGAACTTAATCATGGTATCTCTACCGATGCGTTCGATATGGTCTGTAGACACGACAAATCCACTTGGGTCAACCTTGAAATCTTCAGGACGAATGCCAATTGCATAAATACCATCTTTCGCTTTGGTCTTACCAACCACAATGTCTTCCCCGACGATGATGTGTCCAGATTCAACACGACCTTCGAATGTGTTGATTGGTGGGTTACCTAAGAATTTCGCAACGAATAAGTTGTCTGGATGATTGTACATATCTTGTGGCGCATCCATTTGTTGCATGACGCCATAGTTTAAGACAACCATTTGGTCTGAGATGGACATCGCTTCTTCTTGGTCATGGGTGACGAAGACGGTGGTGATGCCGGTTTCTCTTTGAATACGCTTGATTTCTTCTCTGGTTTGAAGACGTAATCTCGCGTCAAGGTTGGATAGTGGTTCGTCAAGTAACAATACTCTAGGTTTCTTGACCAAGGCTCTCGCAATCGCGACTCTTTGTTGTTGACCCCCAGATAATTGAGAAGGCTTTTTGTCTAATTGGTCTTTAATACCAACCAAATCCGCCATTTCTTCTACCAATACTTGCGCTTGTTTGAAACTCACGTTCAAGTTTTCAAGCGGGAACATGATGTTTTGTCTTACAGTCATATGCGGGTAAAGTGCATAGTTTTGGAAGACCAATCCGATCCCTCTTTTTTCTGGTGCGAGTCTTGTAACATCGTCATCACCAAAGAAAATCTTACCACCCGATGGCTTGTGTAACCCCGCGATCATAAATAATGTCGTGGATTTACCACAGCCCGATGGACCTAACAACCCAACCAGTTTTCCTGATGGGATTGTAATGGTTAATTCGTCTACTGCTCTGGTTTCTTTACCGGTTTTGTCGGTAAATACCTTCGTTAAACCTTCTAATCTAATCTCCATATTTTTCCTAACTCCTTATATCGATTGTTATGGTCGTCTTTTTCTAAAAATAAAAGCACTCGATGGTTTACCCAAAAAGTACTCAATTTAAAATATGATAAAAAAATAGCGCAGTGATGTTATCTGTTGTATTAGTCGTCGTTGTCAATACTTGCATCTCTACTCACCTCGCCACTATGTATTATATTATAATAATACACTCTTTTCAATCCGTCGTCAAAAAACATTGATTTTATTTACAAAGATTTTGCACTACTGAATCGAAAGCGCTTTCTAGCGTGTTTATATTTTAATATAACAGAAATCAATTGTCAACGATATTATGTCGATACTTGGTGAAAACATATTTTTCTTCTGTTTTATAAAAAAACACCCCTAAGGGGTGCATTAAATATGTGTGGTGATTTGAGATGGGTTGTTTCGCATCTTGGTATAGAAGATAATGGCGAGAATCAATGCGACAACGGCTGTCGTTGTGTTGGAGATGAACATCGTCATCCCAATCGACTCAAAACCAAGGCTCGTAAATGTTTGAAATGCCCATAAAACAGGGATTCTAAACACAAACAAGCGTATGATATTCATGGCCATTGAAATCTTGGTATGGCGAAACCCATAAAACATCGATAGGGTAATCGCGATGATTGCACCGGTCAGTTTTGAAAACACTTCCCACCTGAATAAGCGGAATACCATCGTGATGAACTCGGGTGTGGTCTCTTTATTGACAATCCACGGGACAATTTGATTGAACAAAACAAAGGCATAGAGCACTGTAATAACCCCTACAGTTATCCCGTAAGATAATGCAATCGGATAGACTTTTTTTGCCCGTTCAGATTGGTTATTACCAATATTTTGAGATACCACCGTCGGTACCGCTTCTTCCCATACTGAAGCCAATGTAGCGCCTCCGCCACCAATCTTTTGGGCGATGGAAAAAGCTGATAGTACCACAGTACCGTAGACCGCTGCCATCGCGTTGATGATGACACGTCCGGTTGAAAATATAAACCGTCCTAAGAAGATGGGTGCAGACAAGATTAAGATCGGTTGAACGTATTGCCACTTCAGCCTGGTTTCACTGAATGTGATCTTAAAAATATTGTTTTTATTGAATAAAATCATGAATGCGAATAACGTCAAAAATGCTTGTGCAATCATGGTGGCGATGCTAATCCAAATAATACCCAAACCTAAACCATAAACAAAGATGATCGATAGGATCAATTTAATCGTCATGATGATGATATTCAATCGTAGTATCTTTTGCGTATTGCCTTTAGCTTTTTCTAAACCGATAAATACACTGTTGATGGTGATGAATCCCGTGGTGATGATTTGGACAATAAAATAACCCAAGCCCGTTTCAATGATGTCTTCGGGTGTACGTAACAATTGAAGAAAAAGTTTCGCGGTTGGTACCAACAACAAGATGATAAATAGACTCACATAAACAGCCAAAAAGAACACCGTAGAGGCATTCTTTTTGGCTTCTTCAAGTCGATTTGCGCCAATGTGTCTTGCAACGATGACGGCACCACCAGAGGCAATACCGGCACCAAATGCGGTAATCATGCTTTGAATTTCAGATAAGATGGCTACTGAAGCGATTTGGGTATTCCCAATGTAGGCGACAATGACCATATCGATAAATCCATAGAGATGATTAAACAAACTATAAATCGCGAGTGGTGCGGTGATGTATAAAATCACTTTCCACAGTTTTTCTTCTAATATAAATTTTCTGATTTCAAGTTCTCTTGAATTGGCTTTGTTCACAGCTTAACTACCCGTTAGAATTCTGCGTTTCTAGGGGTTCTAGGGAACGGGATGACATCGCGGATGTTTTCAACACCGGATAGATACATGAGTAGTCTTTCAAAACCCATACCGAATCCAGCATGGATGCAACCACCAAAACGTCTTAAATCGAGATACCATTGTAAATCCGCTTTAGGAATGTGTAGTTCTTCCATGCGCTTTTCTAGGTAATCCAGTCTTTCTTCTCTTTGAGAACCACCAATCAATTCTCCACTACCAGGGACAAGTAAATCCACGGCAGCGACTGTCTTTTGGTCGTCATTGAGTCTCATGTAGAACGCTTTGATCTCTTTAGGCCAATTGGTAACGAATACCGGTGACTTGAAATGTTCTTCGGTTAAGAATTTTTCGTGTTCAGTGGCTAAATCTTTACCAAATTCTGGTTTATTTTCGAATTTACGCTTAGAATCTTTTAAGATTTGAATTGCATCGTGGTGTGTGACACGATTAAATTTAGAGTTTACAAGGGATTCAAGCTTATGGCGTAGACCTTTTTCAACAAACTGATCGAAGAAATCAATCTCTTCTGGCATTTGTTTTAATACATCGGCCACGATGTACTTGACCATGTCTTCAGCGATTTGCATATTGCCTTCTAAATCGGTAAATGCCATTTCTGGTTCAATCATCCAGAATTCAGAGGCATGTTTTTGGGTATTGGAGTTTTCTGCTCTAAAGGTTGGTCCAAACGTATAAACATTTCTAAATGCCAGTGCATACGCTTCTGCTTCAAGTTGGCCAGTGACCGTTAAATTGGTTCTCTTAGCGAAGAAATCTTTCTTATAATCGACATTGCCAAACTCATCTTTAGGTACGTTTTCAAGTGGTAAAGTGGTGACTGCGAACATTTCGCCTGCCCCTTCACCGTCGTTGCCGGTGATGAGTGGTGCATGGAAATAAACGAAGCCTCTTTCTTGGAAGAATTTGTGGATGGAGAACGCAGCAACACTTCTTAATCTAAATACGGCATTGAATAAGTTGGTTCTTGGTCTCAAATGCGCGACTTCTCTTAAGAATTCTCTGGTATGACGCTTTGGTTGAATTGGATAGTTTTCAGGGGAATCACCCAATAAAACAACCTTCGTTGCTTTGATTTCAAATGGTTGTTTCATTTCAGGGGTTAAGACGAAAGTCCCTTCGATTTCCACTGAGCTACCAACTCTGATTTTTTGAATATCCTCGAAATTGCTCAAGGATGCTTCGTAAACCACTTGTAAAGTGGATAATGTGGTCCCATCGTTGATGGATAAAAATCCAAATTCCTTTTGGGCTCTATTGGTTCTGACCCAAGCAGAGAGTTGGACAGGTTGATTTTGCAGTTGTTGTTGATCTAAGTAGAGAGATTTAATTGTTCTCATGATTCTTCACTCTTTCTATGGTTTCCTCATAAATCGCTTTTAATTGTTGACCGATGAGTTTTAAGTCTTTTTGTGAAACACTTTGATAGGCAGCTTCGGTCATCGCCGACATATCTTTTTTCAATATTTGTTGGATTTTGGTTGCGAATTCAAGATTACTTGACCCCTTTAATACCTCTTTGCCATGGGTAAAATCAGCATAGACAGGGATATCTCTTACGATGATTGGGAGTCGCGAAGCCATAGCTTCTAGGACGACAATACCTTCGGTTTCTTCGTAACTTGGGAACAACAAGCAATTCGCACTTGAAAATGCCCCTTTGATGATGTCACCAGCGATGTAGCCTGGCATGATCATATTGTCTGGTTTATCTTCAATCGCATTCTTAATGACTTTGGTTTGCATCGCCTTATTCAATGTCCCGAACCAAATAAATTTGATGTCTGGCATCATTCGTGCCACTTCGATGAAGTCGTGGAGCCCTTTTCTTTCGAATAGTAAACCAACCCCAATGACCACTTTATCTTTTTCAGAGATATTGAAGTGTTTTCTAAAAGCATCGATTTTCTTTGGATCTCGTTCGTATTCCTTCAGATCAATGCCATTACTCAACACTTTGATTGGGCATTTGATATATCCATAGCTTTCAAGTAATGATTTTGAGTAGTTGGATGGCGTTACAATCACATCGGCATTTGAATACATGTTTTTAAGTTTCGCATAAAACCAATGTTTGATGTATTTAGAAAAGTTGAATGAGTTCAAAAAATCTTCTTTCGTAGAATGCGCATGAACCACTACGGGAATACCTTTTCTTTTCGCATGTTTTAAGAAACTGAAGGACTCTTCAAATACAGTATTGAAGTGGACAATATCAAATGGATGTGCCTTGTCTGAAGTGACATCGACACCGTTCATTTCTAACGCTTTAAATTGTTGACGAAATGCCCGGCCGATCCCAGAGACTTTGAGCATGTTTTGCATTTCTTTGTATAGTAATACTCTCATGTTTTCACATCCTAAATTAGATTATATCAAAGGCGGTGAAAAAAAACGAGATGCTACTCGTTTTCTTCACTGGTTTCTATCATTTCTATCCATTCTTCGTCATCGAGTACTTCAACATTCGAAATTTTCTTGAATTGTTTCGAAATTTTGTCTGAAGATATGTTAACTTCTTTTGCTGTTTTAGAAACGGTATCGAGATTTTTCAAGAGTTTATCCCAACGTTCTTTATATCGATCAAAATCCATCGCGAGCTTGGTGAGTTCTTCTTGGATTTGTTTGGAGTATTTATTTCTTTCGATATCTCTAAGCACCACCTGAACAATGGTTAAGATCGACATCAAGGTGGTTGGCGAGGCCATCCACACATTTTTTTGTTGACCGTATAACCACAACGCATCGTGTCTTGACGTAATTTCAGCAAATATCGCTTCTGCTGGAATAAACATCACGGCTTGGGTGGTGGTTACATTGGGAATAATGTATTTAGTGGCGATGTCATCAATGTGTTTTTTAACATCTATGACAAATCCTTTTTCGGCTTCATTACGCTCTATATCGGATAGTTGTTTGTCCATCATACGACGATAGTTTTCTAATGGAAACTTTGAATCGATGCATAAGTCTCCCATCGGTTCTGGGGCGTGAAGGACCGCGTCTACCATGGTGTTATTTGATAACTTTTTTTGTAGCTCGTAAATACTTGGTTTATGTTCACCAAAGGCCGCCGCTAAGAGCTGTTTAAGCTGTACTTCACCAAATATGCCACGTGTTTTTTTATCATTTAAGATGTCATTTAACGAAACGACATCAGAGGATAGCCTTTCGATTTGTTTTTGAGCGGCGTCAATTTTCGTCAAACGTTCCACCACTTCATTAAACGTCTTGTTGGTTTGTTCAAAGCCTGTCCCTAACTTTTCATCGACCCTTCGATTGATCTTCTCGATTTGCTCATCCAAAGACTTGGTTATCTTTTCAGTGAAATGGATAAAATCTTCCGTTGCTTTTTGTTGTTGAAGTGAGATTGTATTGGCTACATGGAGTTTTAGTTCGCCATTCTTCTCAGTAAATCTTTCTAATAATAATCGGTTGTCTTGTGAAATTTGATCCAGTTTCGTTTCTGTGGTTGTTTTTGGTTGGGTGAGGTTAATGATGAGAAAAGCGGCTAACATCAATAAGGTTAGTCCGCTGATTCCAATCAAAATCCAAATCAATTGTTCAATGAGCATTATTTGAAAATTTCAAATGTATACTTCGGTTGATACACATTCCCTTTGTCTGCTGCAAGTGTACCCATGATGTATACGTATAAGCTATAAATCGCAACCACACCGACAAATGCAAATAACAAAATGCCCACAATGATACCGAAAACTGGTACAATCATGAAAATTGTTGCTCCGATACTCACGATGGTTACAAGAATGTACATTGTTAACGAGAAGTTCGCAATCTGTCTAAATCCTTCCGATAACCAAGGTTCTCTTTTCCCTTCTTCTCTAAAGTAGTAGGTAAAGATGATCGCAATTACCATACTAGCCATTGGAATGAATAGTTGTGATAGCCATCCAAGCATGAGTAAGGTTTTAAAATCCATACCCCAAATCTTTTTTTCTTCCATGTGTTTTCTCCTATCCTATATAATAAACGTGTTTCACGTTATTTTTTGTAGTTACAAAGTAACTAATATATGTATTTTTTGATAATATTAAATCATTTACAGTAACAGCGATTAAATCTCTGTTTAAATTATATTTTTGCTTTCCAGCCTCGGTTTGAATGGATTCATAAGCCCTAGAGACCATATCGGTGCAGTAGTATCTATTCTTAGTAAATAGGACAAACAAGAAATTGTATTGTGATTCTTTTACAGCTTTATCTTCCAAGAACAACAAAGCTTCATCAATATCTTGTTGTGTTACACCTTTAATTCTCAAACCAACCCACTCATTACGATACCAATTACCATAAGCTCGGTAGGAAGGATCGTTATTATCTGTATTTCTATAAGTAGAATCTAACCAATAATTATATGTACCACCGGTGACATGCGTATTTCTTCCACCATTAATCATGACATCGATTAAACTTTCATCTGCATCAGGAATACCAATCGTTTCATAAACACGATTATTCGAATCAATCACAGCTGCGTGTCCCCCGAAGAAGAATGTAACAAACTCGTGTACACCGGGATATCCGACAAGAGGGGATTGTTGAGTGACAAATATATCGCCTGCTGAACCTGGGCGTGATAAATCATTGTTATAGAATGGATTACGAATTAACTCATCTGGATAATATGTTTCACGTGAAACTTTGTAATACTTAATCGTGTCTGTACTGTTGATTTCATCCAGCACTCCTCTTTGTACAAATTGACGTATTTCACGTTGAATGGCGATATGTTCTCCGATGGTTTGACCAAACAGGAATATGAAGAATCCTGCGACTAAAACCAGTAAAGTTCTCACTATTTGTTTCATACTTCATATTATAGCATATCCCTAACGATTCAACCTTTATTTTTTAATCATATGAAAACAAAAAAAGAAGGCCGGAGCCTTACTTCTTTCTTGGTTTAATGACGATTTGTCTGTTTTCGCCTTCACCTTCAGATTCTGTATAAACGTCGCGCCATTCTGCCAATTTGGTATGAATAATGCGTCTTTCATAAGAATTCATCGGGTCTAAGCGTACTTCAACTCTGGTAAACGCGACTTCTTTTGCAAGTTTGGTTGCGAGAATTTCAAGTTGTTTTTTACGGTTTTGTTTGTATTGACCGATATCTAGAGATACAGTTAATTTTTCGTCGGTATAGTTGTGTAAATAAGTCTTTAAAAGGGTTTGGATTGCATCGAGTGTCTTACCATCTCTACCGATCAAAAGTGCATTTTCTTTGCTTTGAATTTGATAGTAGATTTCAGTGCCTTCATTGAGTGATCTAAACTCAGTTTTAACGTCGATTTCTAATGATTGGAAGATGTTATCTAAATACTTCTTACCTTCTAAAGCAAGGTTGACTTCTAGGAGTGCTTCATATAAAGTGGATGCACCAATCCCTAAGAATCCTTTGTTTTCTTTGACAGCCGTAATCTTAATGTATTGTAGTGGCATTTTGAACGCTTCTACTGCTTTAAGTTCAGCTTCTTTTAGGTTTTTAGCTTCAAATTCAACTTTCTTTGTCATAAGTTTAACCTACCAAGTCTTTATTTTTCATCTTTTCGTATTTCTTCTCATTGAGATAACGATTTATGAGATTTTGACCGATTGAATAAATGTTACCGACTACCCAGTAAAGGGCAAGTGAATTACTTTGTAACGAGATTGAAAACATCATGAAGACCATAAAATATTGCATATACTTCATCATCTTTTGTGTTTGTTCTGCTTGTGTGCTTTGTGGGTTGTGTGCAGCTGTATTCTTAGAATATGCTGGTTTCTTCATAGCGAGGTAGTTCAATGCGAACATGGTACCACCAACGATGATTGCAAGGATCCACCCTGCTAAGTCACCAGATTGACCATAGATTGCACCAAAATTACCTGATTTAGCCAAATCGATACCTAAGAACATTTGGTTGTTCACTTGTTCAGCATATGTACCACCAGTACGCCATATTCTTTGAACTACTTGATACATAGCCAAGAAGATTGGCATTTGTAGGAATGGCATTAAGCATCCCATGAAGTTGATACCATATTTTTTGTATACGGCCATCATTTCCATTTGCATCTTTTGTTGTGATTCTGGGTCTTTGCGTGTAGCGTATTTCGCTTGAACACGTTGCATTTCTGGTTGTGCTACAGCCATCTTAATGCTTAAGTCGTTACTCTTAGCATAAATCGGCCATGCGATTGTACGAACAATGATGGTAGTGATGATAATACCCATAGCGAAACTATTATTAAATAGTGCTCCGAAGAATTGCATGATCCATGCGATAGGAATGACAAGCAACCAATCGAACCAGCCACCCTCGCTCACCACAATAGGTTTGGTCGGGTCTCCGCTACATCCAGATAGAACCACCAACAAGGTCATTACAACAAAAACAGCTAGGATTTTTTTATAATTTCTCATTCATGTGCTCCGCTTTCTTAAATTTTGATAAATGTTTTAAGATGTTCGCTTCGATTTCTTGAAATGAAAGGATGCTTGCATCTTTTTTAACGACAATCACGTAATCTAAAGGAGATAACCCTTTAGCCTGGTTATGCAGGATCATTCGGATTTGACGTTTGATTTTGTTTCTTTGTACAGCGCCACCATATTTTCTTCCGATAGATATGGCGAATCTGAAATGTGCTAAGGCATTATCTTTGTAGTATACTACAAAGGATTTATCTCCTACGCTCTTTTTGTTTTGTATAATCGCATCGATTTCGTTATTTTTTTTGATTCGATATACCTTTTTCATGTTAAGGTTTTGTTTTTAAAATAAAAGGACTACTCAAAAAGTGCGCGTTCGCATATTTTAATCGAGTAGTCCAGGTTGTTTTAAAATGTTGTATTCAGTTATACAGTTAACGAAGCGCGTCCTTTAGCTCTACGACGTGATAGAACGAGTCTGCCACCGACTGTAGCCATACGTGCTCTAAAACCGTGAGTCTTTACGCGTTTAAGTTTACTTGGTTGATATGTTCTTTTCATAAATAAACCACCTTTCTCACGAAACCATGCGTGTATTATTATATAAATATAGAAATCAAAAGTCAACCCAAATCAATAATAATTTTAAGCAATCATTTTTCATTGTCTATGGTCCTCTAGTGCAATAAAGTTATTCACACTTTTTTGTGGAAAACTTTCCCCCACTTTATCCCCAATTGTGGATATCTTTGAAAGTCAATGAAAATAGGTGGTTAAGCCATTATAAGGATACTTTTAATTCACAATCCCGATTTTAACGATTGGTTTATATAAAAGTTTCCCACAATTTTAGTGGATAAGATTTTGATACACTCTCATGCGTATGTGCTAATATATGTATACGAGAAGTTTGGAGTGAAAATATGAAAGAATATGATGCATTATGGGGTCAGATTTTGGATACGCTGAGATCATCCTATTCAGATGAAATTTACGAGGATCTGTTTGAACCTCTTTCATCTGTGAAAAAAGTCTCAGGTGGCTACATCTACGTGATTGCACCTTCTGTGTATGTTAAAGACCGTATAAATCGATTATACCTTACCAGAATCAATTCATTGGCAGATTCCTTATATAAAAAAGAACTAATAAAATTTAAATTTGTGCTCGCTTCTGATCTGGTTGGCGAAGAAATGCTTGTCGGACCAGAGAAGAACTTAGATAAGAAATATCGCACAGGCAATTTGATTGCTACCCTCAGTTTTGATAACTTTGTCGTTGGTAAATCCAATCGATTCGCCTTCCAAATGGCTTTAAAAGTGGCTGACCAACCTGGTATTGTTGCTAACCCGTTTTATATTTTTGGTGATGTAGGGTTGGGTAAAACACACCTCATGCAGGCAATTGGTAACTACATTTTGGATAATGATATCAATCAAAAAGTATTGTATATTAAAGCATCTGATTTTATCGAAGAGCTTGCGGATCAAATAAAAAAAGAAAAAATGGACCAATTCAACGAAAAGTATCGTGATTTAGATGTTTTACTTATTGATGATATTCAAATGCTTGCTGGGGCACCGAAAACCCAGATGGAATTCTTCCGTTTATTTGACTTACTATCACAACAAAATAAGCAAATCGTCATTACTTCCGATAAACCAGCTTCAGAACTTAAAAATATCATGTCTCGCTTGAGTTCTCGATTTGAACAAGGGTTGGTTGTAGACATCGGTATCCCTGATTTGGAACACAGAGTAGAAATTCTAAGGAAAAAACTTTCTACCGAAGCACCCGATGTTATGGATATCAATCCTCAAGTACTCGAATTCATTGCGAGTTACTTTACAACCAATGTGAGAGAACTTGAAGGCGCATTAAAACGTGTTTTATTCTATTGTGTCACCAATAATATCGATATAACCGTTGATACAGCAGCCGAAGCGTTGGATACTTTGATTAAAACAAGGAAGAAAACAGAAGCTTTAACTGAAAATAATTATGATCGTATTCAAAGTGTCGTCAGTGATTATTACAGTATCAGTGTTCATGATCTAATTGGAAAAAGACGCAACGCTAAGTTTACTTTACCGCGTCATATAGCCATGTATCTAATTAAAAACAAATATAATATTGCTTATCAAACCATCGGTGCTTTATTTGGTGGTCGTGATCATTCAACGGTTTTAGCTGCTTGTGAAAAGATTGAGAATGATTTAAAGCACAATGAGCAATTGAAGTTAGCGATTGATAATATTCTTAAAAAAATCGATAAACCAAGCAACTAATGTGTGGTAAAATTGTGGGCAATATGTTATAATTATATTGTAAGTAAGCGGTTATTGGGGTTTTCCACAATCCCACATCAACTAACAATAATAATGAATTAGAAAAGAAGAATAAAAAGGAGAAAAATTATGGTCTTTAGTATTAATCAAGATGTTTTATTAGATACACTGAATGTAATCCAAAGAGGCTTACCAGTCAAAACACCACTACCTGTTTTAAATGGCATTAAACTAGAAGTGTTTGAAGATCATCTGGTATTCACAGCCTCAAATACCGATATCGCTATTCAAACCATTGTTAGCGATGAATCCTTAGTTATTACTTCCCCAGGTAAAGCGGTTATCCCTGGTAGATACTTCATCGAAATCATGCGCAAGATTGTATCGAATCGCGTTGAAATTTCTCTTATTGAAAATAAGATGATGGTAATTAAAGCGGATCGTTCTGAATTCAAACTTAGAGTGATGGAAGCTGAAGATTACCCTGATGTTGACTTCCTAGATTTAGGCAAACCAATTGTGCTAGAAGCTAAGACACTCAAAGCGATCATCAAAGAAACCAACTACGCCACTTCACAATATGAAAAACGTCCAATCCTAACAGGTGTTAATCTTAAACATGAAGATGATAAGTTGTATTGCGTCGCTACAGACTCTTACAGACTCTCACAAAAGATTTTACCGCTATCACACGATTATGAATCATTTAACATTGTTATTCCAAACCGTAGCCTAGATGAGTTATCTAGAACATTGGATTCGATCAATGAAGAAGTCTCAATGTTCATTAATCCTAACAAAGTGTTATTCAAGTTTAAAAACATTTTGTTCCAAACCAGATTGTTAGATGGTGTTTATCCAGATACCCTTAGAATCATTCCAAAAGAATTTCCGATCGTGGTTAAATTCAACAAGGAAGAGCTTCTAAAAGCGGTTGAACGTGTCAGCGTCTTAAGTCCACGTGAAAAAGATAACAACTATAACATTGTAAAGTTAAATATTCGCCCAGATTATATAGTTGAAGTTTCCTCAACAAACAACGAAGTTGGTGACGCGGTTGAAGAAATCGTTCCAGCGGATGATGTGGTAGGACCAATCATCAAGATTGCGTTCAACTCGAAGAATTTAACCGACGCACTAAAAGCATTCAATTCAAATGAAGTATCGATTAATTTTGCTGGCGAAATTAAACCATTTGTCATCAAAGGTGAGTTAGATCCAGACATGCTTCACTTGATTTTACCTCTACGAATTGAATAACTAAATACACCCAAGAAGCCTTGAAATTTCCGTTTTAAGGCTTTTTTTGTTTTTCATCGTTGTTGGTATTAAAATCAGCAAAAATCGAAAATAAAAGGCACTAAAATCCTTATATTATGATATAATATAATCAAGCGAGGTATACGAACTTGAAAACATTTAAGATTGAGGGCGTTGAATTCATCACTTTGGGGCAGTTTGTAAAGGCTGCAGGATTCGTCTCCACAGGTGGTATGGTTAAACCGTTTTTAGAAGAAACCAAGATTTTATATAACGGCGAACCAGAAAACAGACGAGGCAAAAAAATCTATCCAAAAGATAAAGTTCAAATTGGTAAAGACGTCTACATCTTTGAACATGATTAAAGAGATTAAGCTTAAACAATTCAGAAATCACCCAAGCTTACATCTAAAAATCCAAAATAAACGGGTTTTTATTTTTGGCAACAATGGTTTGGGTAAAACCAGTATCCTTGAAGGCATATATTTCGCTTCGTTAACCAAATCGCATCGCACCAGTGAAGATAAAGCGTTGATCATGACTGGAAAGCCGTATGCAAAAGTAGAAATCACCACCGACCAGCATCAATACCAAGTGGTCATTTCAGAGGCAGGCACGAAAGCATCCATCGATAAAGTTCAAATTTCGAAGATGAGTGAATACATCAATGGGTATCGTGTGGTGATGTTTTCACCAGAAGACTTGGAATTGATCAAAGGACAACCTGCCGATCGTCGTCAATTTTTAGACATCGAGATGTCACAAATCCATAAACCCTACATGCTCGTTCTCTCAAAATATAAGCAGATTTTGAAGCAAAGAAACGCATTACTCAAAAATTTAACACTGAATGACGACTTGACCTTCTTTAAAATCATCACCGAACAGCTAAGTATTATTGCAGATGAGATGATTGAGAAAAGAACCAGCTTCATCCAAAAGTTGAACCAAGCATTTAAAATCCGTTTTAAAGCCTTCAATGATGTGGATGAAGTATCTGTGAGTTATGAGCCGAATGTCGTCTTAAACTCGCTCAAACAGGTTTTAAACGATAAAAAAGAGAAGGATATCCTCAGTCAAACGACTTCATTCGGTCCACACCGTGATGAACTTAGATTTGATTTCAATGGCCAAGAAGCAAAAACATACGCTTCACAAGGTCAACAACGACTCATGGTCATCGCTTTAAAACTCGCACTACTGGATATTTATGATAGTGATCAAATTGAAACCATCATATTACTCGACGATGTATTGAGTGAACTCGATTTAGACAAACAACAAAAACTCCTCAATCACCTACCAGGCAAATACCAAACCTTCATTTCTGGTGTGGAAACGATTGAGATCAAAGATATGCAACAAATACACCTAACAAAGGAGCATTTACATGGACAACTTAAACAACAATAACAACAGTTACAATGCCGAGAATATTCAAGTCCTAGAAGGCTTGGAAGCGGTCAGAAAACGCCCAGGGATGTACATTGGTTCAACGGGTGAACGTGGCTTACACCACCTCGTATGGGAAATCGTCGATAACTCGATTGACGAATCGATGGTAGGGTATGCCAGTGAAATCAACCTAGAAATCCAAAAAGGCAACATTATTCGTGTCATAGACGATGGCCGTGGTATCCCAGTAGATATTCACACTAAAACTAAAAAAAGCGCTGTAGAAACGATTTTAACCGTATTACATGCCGGTGGTAAGTTTGATGGCAAGTCCTATAAAGTATCCGGCGGTCTACATGGTGTTGGTGCATCTGTCGTTAACGCCTTATCGTCTTGGTTTAGAGTTACCATTCGCCGTAATGGTCTTTTATACCAACAAGAATACAAAAGAGGGATTCCACAATACGATCTAAAAGTAATTGGCACATCCACACACACCGGGACTGAAATCGAGTTTTTAGCAGACCCTGAAGTATTCACTGAAACCACAACATATGATTTTGAAACTTTAAGAAACAGAATTCAGGAATTGGCATTCTTAAATCGCCACATCAAGATTTCTATTGAGGACCAACGTGGTGAAACCCCGGTACGTTTCGATTACCAATATGAAGGTGGTATAGAAGAGTATGTTAAATTCCTCAACAGCAACAAAGGCATCGTTCACCCTGAAATTGTCTATGCACAAAAGGAAGTCGACAACATCACTGTCGAAATGTCATTACAATACAACGACTCCTATTCAACCAACATATTCTCATTTACCAATAACATCCATACCCATGAAGGGGGTATGCATGAAGATGGATTTAAACTCGCTTTGACCAGAGTCATTGGGAATTACGCTAAAGACAATAACATCTTGAAAAAAGATGAATCCTTTATTGGCGAAGATACCCGTGAAGGTTTAACCGCAATCATTTCAGTTAAGCACCCGAACCCTCAATTTGAAGGACAAACCAAAACCAAATTGGGTAACCCAGAAGTCCGCCAAATCGTATCTCAAATCGTCGGTGAATCTTTAGAACGTTTCTTACTTGAAAACCCGGCTGCAGCAAAAGCAATCATGGACAAAGTTTTGATGGCTTCTCGTGCACGCATCGCGGCACGTAAAGCGAAAGAAGCCACACGTCGTAAGAGCCCACTCGATATGCTGGGTTTCGCGAGCAAGCTCGCAGACTGCAGAAATCGAAAACCAGAAGAATCTGAGATTTATATCGTCGAAGGTGACTCCGCGGGTGGGTCGGCTAAACAAGGCCGGGATTCCGCATTCCAAGCGATTTTACCACTTCGCGGTAAAGTTTTAAACGTAGAAAAAGCACGCCTGGATAAAGCATTATCCAATAAAGAAATTTTATCCATGATTCAAGCGTTTGGTACAGGTATCGGTGAAGATTTTGATATCACCAAAGCACGTTACCACAAGATCGTCATCATGACCGATGCTGACGTCGACGGTGCGCACATCAGAACCTTGATGTTAACCTTCTTATTCCGTTATATGAAACCACTCATCGATTTTGGCTATGTCTATGTGGCACAACCACCGCTATACAAAGTTCAAAGCGGTAAGCGCATCGAATATGTGTATGACGAAGAAAGACTCAGAATCGCTTTAGAACAAATGGGTGGTAGACCAACCATTCAACGATACAAAGGTCTAGGGGAAATGAACCCAGAACAACTTTGGGAAACCACCATGGATCCTAAATCGAGAACCCTTTTACAAGTGTCCTTAAAAGACGCCATGAACGCGGACGCTGTATTCACCATGTTGATGGGCGAAGAAGTTGAACCACGTAAGAATTTCATTCAAGAAAATGCAGTATATGCATCGAATATTGACGCATAGGAGGGCAGGTAAACATGAACGATCTAGAAAAAGACTTAGTGTTAGAATCTGAAGCCGAAAAGAAAGAAGACAACGGCGGATCAGATTATATTCACGGTAAAATCAAAGAACTCAACATCGCGACTGAAATGAAGACATCCTTCTTGAACTACGCGATGAGCGTCATCGTTAGCCGCGCGCTTCCTGATGTTCGAGATGGTTTAAAACCAGTTCAAAGACGTATTTTGTACGCAATGAACGACTTAGGTATGTATGCCGATAGACAGCACAAAAAATCCGCGAGAATCGTCGGGGAAGTCATCGGTAAGTATCACCCACATGGGGACTCTTCTGTATATGAAGCGATGGTCCGTATGGCTCAAGACTTCAACTACCGTTACCCACTGGTAGATGGGCATGGTAACTTTGGTTCTGTCGATGGCGATGGTGCCGCAGCGATGCGTTACACCGAAGCGAGAATGTCTAAAATAGCAATGGAACTCGTCAGAGACATCGAAAAGGAAACCGTCAATTTTGGCGACAACTACGACGGGTCTGAACATGAGCCTTTGGTGATGCCTGCGCGATATCCTAACCTGTTGGTCAATGGCGCTACCGGGATTGCTGTCGGGATGGCAACCAACATCCCACCACACAACCTAGGGGAAGTCATCGATGGTATTCAAGCCTTGATGGATAACCCAGATTTGACAGACATCGATTTGATGGATTATGTCAAAGGGCCGGACTTTCCTACGGGTGGTCACATCCTTGGTTTGGGTGGTTTAAGACAAGCCTATACCACTGGCCGTGGTACGGTAACCATCCGTGCCGTGACCGAAATCATCGAAGGTAAAGGTGGCAAAAACACCATCATCGTTAAACAAATTCCTTACCAAGTCAATAAGACCAAGCTCATCGAAAGAATCGCTGAGATTGCGAAAGAAAAAATGGTTGAAGGGATCACCGATTTAAGAGATGAATCCAACCGTAAAGGGATGCGTATTGTGATTGAACTCCGTAAGGATGTCAACCCACACGTCATGCTAAATAACTTGTATAAACTCACTGAAATGCAAAGCAACTTCTCTATCAATATGATCGCTTTGGTGGGCAACCAACCAAAGACCATCACCTTGAGAGATGCCTTATATTATTACATCCAACATCAAATTGAAGTCATTCAAAGAAGAACCATTTTTGATTTGAGAAAAGCAGAAGAACGCAAACACATCTTAGAAGGTTTGGTCATTGCTTTAGAAGACATCGACAACATCATTGAACTCATTAAAAAGAGCAACACAGGGGATGATGCGAGAACTGCCTTGATGGCAAACTACCCACTCGATGAAATTCAAGCCAGAGCCATCCTCGATATGAGACTTCAACGTTTGACAGGTCTAGAAATCGAAAAGATTAGAGAAGAAGATTTGGATCTTGCAGTGAAAATTGCCGATTACAAAGACATCATCTCAAGTGACCTCAGAAAGCATCAAATCATTAAACAAGAACTTTCTGAAATCAAAGAAAAATACAATGATGCTAGAATGTCATCCATCAGTTTACATGATAATGATTTGAACATTGAAAACGAAGATTTAATTCCAGTTGAAGATGTCATCATCACAGTAACACACAACGGTTACATCAAACGCATGTCTATGGATGAATACAAAGCTCAAAATCGCGGTGGCGTTGGTATCAATTCCATCAAGATGCATGACGATGACTTTGTTGAACACATTCAAATGACCAATACACACTACTATCACCTATTCTTCACGAATAAAGGTAGAGTCTATAAGATCAAAGGTTACCGTATCCCTGAAGGTTCAAGACAATCTAAGGGATTACCAATTGTCAACCTCCTACAATTTGAGAAAGATGAAACCTTGGTCACATTCACTCAAGTTCAAAACTTTGAAGACGAAAATGCATTCTTATTCTTCACAACCAAGAAAGGTGTCGTTAAACGTACACCAATCAGTGAATATCAAAACATCCGTACCAATGGAATCATCGCACTTAACCTAAGAGAAGACGATGAATTGTTGGCAGTTAAACTCACCGATGGTAAATCACACATCATCCTTGGCGCATCCAATGGTAAAGCCATTCGATTCGATGAAAACGATGTGCGTTCGATGGGTAGAACCGCTACCGGTGTCCGTGGTATGGAATTAGAAGAAACTGAAGAAATCGTTGGTATGACTTATGTTGAATCTGACGATGAAGAAATCTTAGTAGTCACTGAAAAGGGCTATGGTAAGCGCAGTCTCGCCGATGAGTATCGTCTCCAAATTCGTGGCGGTAAAGGGGTTAAAGCCTTAAACGTCACCGAAAAGAATGGTGCCTTAAGAGCGTTAAGACGTGTCACACCAGAAGAGGATGTCATCATCGTGACCGACCGCGGTATGGTCATTCGTACCCACATCGCACAAATCGCTCAAACCAGACGTGCTACCCAAGGGGTTCGCATCATGAGTTTGAAAGACGAACAAGCAGTAGTGACACTCGCCGTTGTTCCGCATGAAGAAGTCCCTGAAGTAGAGCAACCTGTGGTAGAACAAGTAGCATTAGACTTAGAAACCAAGACCAAAGTGGTCGATATCGTTGAGGTATCCGCTGAAGAGGTCAAGGCAGAAACCGTTAAACCAAAAGAAAATCTATTCGATCTATAATCAATAGCTGCAATCCCACCGTGGGGTTGCAGTTTTTTTTATTCATATACGCAAAAAATATTAAAAAACAGGATAAAAAATCCCAAAAATGATAAAAATGATGAATGTTTGTGGATAATAAGTTGTTTTTTATAAACGATAGATATATATTGAAAGTGAAAACAACCATTCTGAGTATAATACTCATTCATCCAATATCCGTTTGTGCATATAAAGGGGGAGAACTTCATGCGTAAACTTTTAACTGTATTGGCATTCTTGCTGATTTTTTTGACTGCATGTAATCAAACGAGTGAAATCAAGATTACATTCATTGAGAACGGCGGTGTCGAACTCGAAGATTTAACCATCAAGACCACCGACACTTCCATCGATTTACCAACCCCAGTTCGGGATGGTTATACATTTGATGGTTGGTTTACGGATGAAGATCTCACCATCCCATTCACCATCGCATCCTTACTCACCCAATCGGGCGGGATTACGGTATATGCGAAATGGACCCAAATCATCAATCAATTTACGGTTACCTATCAAACCAATGGTGGCTCAACCATTGCACCTGTGGTGTACGCCTCAGGCGCAACAGTGATTGAACCAACCGATCCAACCAAAGAAGGGTATACGTTTGTTGGATGGTTTGAAGACAGCGCTTTATTGTCACCTTATACCTTTGGTCCAATGCCGGAATCCAATTTGACGCTTTACGCCAAATGGACCATCAACCAATACACCATTTCATTTGAATCAAATGGTGGTTCAAGCGTAGCTGCAATCACAGCAGACTATCAAGCAACAATTACTAAACCAACCAATCCTACGAAAGTGGGTTACACATTCGTCGATTGGTTTGTTGAAGCTACCCTAACCACACCATACGTATTCAACCAAATGGGTGCTAGCAACATCACCCTATATGCGAAATGGCAAATCAACACGTACACCGTCTCATTTGAATCCAATCAAGGGACACTTGTAGCATCCATCACGACCGATTATAATACAGCCATCACCCAACCTACTGACCCTACCAAGGTGGGCCATACCTTTGGTGGTTGGTATACAGATGAAACACTCACCATCCCATTTGTGTTTACAACACCAGTGACACAAGCGTTTACGTTATACGCGAAATGGGACATCAATAGTTATACAATGACATTCAATACCCTTGGTGGGTCGCCAATCAATCCTGTGACACAAAGCTATGGTTCAGTCATTACCATACCAAACCCAGCCAAAGAAGGCTATGATTTTGCTGGATGGTATAGCAATGAAACGCTCACCACGCCATACACCGTAGGCACGATGCCAGATACCAACATGACATTGTACGCGAAATGGACAGCGAGCCCATACACGATCACATTTAATACAAATGGCGGTACAACAGTCACAGCAATTTCAGCCAACTACATGGATGTTGTTACCAAACCGGAAGACCCAACCAAAGTGGGTTACACATTTGATGGTTGGTATTCAGATGCCACATGGATTACACCATTCGTATTTACGACCATGCCGGTGGGTGGTGCTACATTGCATGCGAAATGGATCATCAACACATACACCATCACATTCATCGTGAATGGTGGTACTACCATTCTTCCGATGACTGCTGATTTTGAGTCAACCATCACCGCACCAGAAACCACCAGAGTTGGGTATAGTTTCCACGGTTTCTACACAGAATCCACTTTTGAAAATCTATATACATTTAACAAGATGGGTTCATCCGATATCACCTTATATGTGAAGTGGATGCCAATCCAATACAGCATTCAATTCATCAGCAATGGCGGGTCTGAAGTATCTACCATTTATGGTATCATCGATGAAAATGTGACGAAACCGACAGATCCAACCAAACAAGGTCACACATTCATGGGTTGGTACACAGAATCTGAGTTTACGACATTGTTCGTGTTCAATCAAATGCCTGTCGATGGCGCGGTATTGTATGCGAAATGGTCGATCAATAATTATCAATTAACCTACATCATTGAAGGCGCATTGATAAATCAAGAAATCGCCTATCAAAGCCAAATTACATTGATGGCTCCACCACAAATAGAAGGATTCACCTTCGTGGGATGGCTAGAAAATGACACCCCATTTACCTTAACAACCATGCCTGATCGTAATATCACTATTGTTCCGAAGTATGAACACAACATTTACACGATTAGCTTTGGTAATATTGTTAAATCTGAGATGCAAGTGAAGTATACTGACCCGATTGCTATTGAACCACCTACCAAACCAGGGTACGCATTTACAGGTTGGTTCACTGATGAATTCTTACTCAATGAATTCACCCTCACACACATGCCTGCAAACCATATTCGTTTGTACGCACAATTTGAACCACTCGCGATTGAACTTCACCTACACATTGAAGACACGTATACTCAAGTGTTGTTGATTGGTTATCAAGATAAATACATATTACAAACCCCAACGAGAGAAGGCTATCAATTCTTAGGTTGGTATTTAGAAGATACATTTGAAACCAAAGTATATGACATCCAAATGGGTCTTGAACCGATCCATGTGTATGCGTTATGGCAACTTGATGAAGGCTATGACCTCATTGAAACCATATTGTTATCTAAACCTGTAGACCGCATCTTAGTCAAAGGGGTCATCACGTTCATATTCCCTAGACCGGGATTCCCAGGATTCTATGTTTCAGATGGCACTGGAAACATCTTTGTTTTAGCGAACCCTACAGGATTTGTTGTGGGCGATGTCATCGAATTTGAAGCTTCTTATGATAATTTTGAACACACCCCTCAACTCATTAACCCATCGGGTATGGTTCTTTCTACAGGCACATTTGATATGCCAAGTTTGACAACCCTCACCTATGAAGATGTCATGAGATTGGATGAAACCAACACATTGGTCTATGGACAACGTGTCCAACTCGAAGCTTATTTAGGTTATGGTATGGGTGGCTTCTATCTACAAGCCCCATTCTCAGAGGACAAGATCATGATCAACTATCGTTCGATTGTGGATGATAACGTACTCATGCCATTCATCAATCAAACGGTCATTATTGAAGCGTACATCCATGATTTCCAATCGATGGCTGGTTTATGGCACATCGCTTATATTCCAAATAGCATGGATGTGCCTACATACACACCTGAAGACATCATTGACCAAGTGATCGTTTTAGGTACAACCCAACTTGAAGGTAGGGTCTTCTACCCAGGTGCAGTATTACAACTACCAAATGGTGACCCAACGTACGGCACCACTTTACAATGGTCAGTGATTGGTGATAATGCGGCGTATTTCGATATGCAAACATTCACGTTCCAACCAACCGATTCAGAAAGAATCATTCAACTCCAATGTGTGATTACTTTACAAGGGTTCAGTAAAACAGCGGTATTTAACCTCACATTGAAACCGGATACGTTTGTTACTTATGAAGAACTCTTAAGTCTAAACGACAATGACTATGTCAAGATTAAAGGGGTTGTTTTGGCACACATTCCAATGATTCCAGGTACAGTCATCCTACTAGATGGATACACGGTATTTATTCCTAATAACCAAGCATTGAATCCAGGGGATGAAGCGGTATTCGTTGGTTACAAACAAACTCAAATGGGTATGATTGTCATCGCTAACGATCCAAATACCGTTTTACTCGAAGTTTTACAAACCGGATTACCTCTACCTGAAGCTACCGAAATCCCATTATCGGTATTCGTTAACCTTCCAGGCGATAACCCATTATACTGGTTCAAGTTTGTCAAACTCACAGGTACCCTTCAATTCGATCCTAACAGTGGCTATTATTTCTTGACCGATGGCCCATACGCCACAGGTATTTTAAGCTTAGACCCAATGGGTAATCAAAACCTAGCCATGTATCAAGGCATGCCAGTGACACTTACAGGCTTTACCCTCATGAACTTTGATGTGGGTGGTAGATTACACTTCGCATTCCTCAATGGACCTACAGACATCGAAATGCACGAATTAACCACACCAGAAAAGATCGATTGGATCTACTTCCAATTGATGAATCAGTTTGTGCATACATTCTACCTTCCAGGCGATACCATCCATTTCCCACTCACAGACAAACTCTATGGGTCTGTCATTTCGTGGCAACATGTCAATGATTCCGCCAACTATATCAACTTATCGACAGGGTATGTCAACGATCAAATCGATCAATTCATCGCGGTTGAACTCCAAGTAACGATTGTTTTAGATGGCGTCACAACGCTTTACACCATCTTTATTCACATTCAACCGATGATTCAATTCACATCGATTGTAGATTTACAGTCGATGCCAATCACCGAAGTGACGTTAGAAGTCATCGTCCTCACAGAACCGAACAATGGGTTTGTCATTGTAGGGGATGAAACGGGCTTTTTGGCACTATACACGAATCGAAATGACATCCATGTAGGTGATCGTATTCAAATCAAAGGTCACTTGAGTGGCTCACAAGACAATATATTGGTCAGTGAATTTGGTGATGTGGTAACAATGATTGTCGATTATGGTAATCCTGACCCGACCTCGACCGCTGTTCTCTCGGTTTCAGAATTTATGAACGTCCCACTATCCATCTTATTCTTTCAGTACAAACGTTTTGAAGTTAGTGGTACTTTAGGCTTTAATGACATGACCAGCCAATATTTCATCGTACAAGAAGGCAGTGTCGTCTCTATTGTTCCGACCACCCCAGAAGGTATGATGACTTTACACATGAATTTGAACCGTAATGTTACCCTTAAAGGGTATGCTTCACCACACCCTATGGGCAATCAATTGATGTTCTTTAATGCTATGGGTGATATTAAAGTCAATCTATCCAATCAAATGATTGTGGATGAAATACAGCAACAAATCATCGATATGTACGATAAAGTCTATCGTCCGGGACAACAAGTTATCCTTGAAGTAGGGTTGAGTCCATATTACCCAGAATTATCCTATATACTTATTAGTGACCCAAGCCTATACAACATGGACTTTGGCTATATCAGTGAAATGATCACCGAAATCACCACCATCACATTTGAAGTGACGATTGAATATTATGACATCATTCAAACATTCCAGCTTTATCTATATGTAGAACCGATTGAGTTCTCTACTGTAGAACAAATTCAAATGGCACCACTTGGCGCAACGATGAACTTAGATGCGGTAGTTCTATTTACAAGCTACGATGAAACCATCCCATACATCATCGTTGGCGACGCTACAGGGTACATCATGATTTTGGGTAAACACTATTATTACACCAATGACCGTGTCCAATTCCAAGGCGTAGTTACCACATATCAAGGTGAAAAAGCACTACAAGTTGAAGCTTACAATGCACATTTCATATCGAGTGATAACACCATCCTCACACAACCAATCCCGATGACATTGTTTGAAGCAAGACAAATCAATTCATCTTCACCATGGATGACATACATCGTCATTACAGGTACGGTTGGTCGCGAATACAACAATTTATTCTTAGTCGATGAAAACACCCAAGAAGATGTATTATTCGCGAATATTTACGAAAGAAATGTGTTCTATAACTACGTTGGACTATACGTCACAATTAAAGCATTTATCCATTACAACGAAACGATAGCCGCGCCAGCAATTTATTATTCTGGTGGTGAAGCAGGCATTCAGTTATCATATTCAACCGATCAAGAAAAATTGGACGCGTTATTTAACATGGGTAGAGAACATTTTGAAAATCAAATTTACCACCCATTTGAAACCATTGAAATGCCAACTTACTTTGGGTTATTTGATGCGTATCTCAGTTATGAAATACTCACAGGTAGCGCATATTTGGTAGACAATATCGTTCAAATGGTCAATGAACCTGTGACGATGACGCTACAAATCACCGCTTTGATTGGTACCACCGAAGATGTCATCGTTTATACGATTCATATCGAACCGTATCCGATCACCAATATCGTTGACTTAACCTTACTGGATGATGATTCGTTTGTTGTAATCCAGGGCACCGTTCGGGCTGTTCAAGAGATGAGAACCATCATTGAAGACGCCACCGGCATGATTGTTTTAGAAGGCTTTGGTGGGTATCAAATAGGGGATATCATCCTTGTTTATGGGTACCTAAATTATGTCTATGGTACGATTCAAGTGAACGCCTGGGGTAACGACGCGTTATCCGCTGTCATCGGTTTTGATGACAGTGAACCGACCTTATCGGAAATCTCGTTGTATGAAACAGGTATGTTAGATCCAAATGGCGCATCACTTGCCTTTTATACCACCTATTATGGCGTCATTGAAAATAGAAATGGCACGTTCTATTTAACCAACGCGATGTATGCCATTCAATTATTAGAAGCAAGCGAACAAGCCCATACCGCATTACTTCAAATGGAAAACGAACTTGTGGGCATTCAAGTATACTTTGTAGGCATTGAAATGTATGGTGAATTGATGATGACTGCGGTATTCACAGGCAATACCAATGAATACACATTCTTGCAGATGACTGCCGAAGACATCACCGCTGAAATCCTCAATTACGCCCTACATATGCTAGACCACCCATATTACACCGAACAAGTGATGCCATACCCGTTAGAACACCCTTATTTCCATGGGTCCATTCAAATTACGAATGAGGGTATTCACGCGAATCTCATCAGTTTCAATCAAGGTGTGGTGACGGTAGGTGAAGTCAGCGAAGCTTATCAAACCGATATTTTGGTGGAAGTGACCTATTTGGGTATGACGTATGGTCAAACACTCACCATCACGATTTCACCATTTCCAATCACCACCTTACTGGATGCACAATACAACCACCTAGGTGAACGTGTGTTCTTAAAAGTCATCATTACAGCGATGCAATTCCACTATGACACGATGACCTATGTGATGGATGAAACAGGTTTAGGGTATTTCATTCGAATGAGTGAAGACCTACACATGTATACAGGGTATGAATTGATCATTTCTGGATACGTATATGAACCGATGGAAGGTATTTCCTACATCGATCAAATCGTGGTACATAAAATATTGAACCCCGTCGTACTACCTAACCCAACCACCATCCAAATGAATGAATTACTCATCAATGGTGAATTGAATACCGCCCTCTTGGGAGAAGTTGTCACTTTCGAAGCAATATTGATGGATTACGGTATGGAAAAAACCCTCAATCAACCGGGTACTCAAGCGGTACTGATTGGTAACGTGTTACCACCATATCAATTGCTCAGTACATATCAAGGACAAATGATTCAAATCGTAGGTATTTTGGTAGGGTATCGTGTGGATTATATGACACAACAAGTCATCCCACTCATCGGTTACCTACCGCTCATTTAATTTAATAAACGTTTGGATAAAGCGACCAACAGAAGGTCGCTTTATTTTCTAAAAATATACAAAACGTATATGAAAAGGTGGATTTAAGCCAATATTGCAGATGAAAACAGAGATAGTCACGCAATTTCAATGTTTTCATTAAAAACCTCAACCACCCACCACGTTTATTATTGACCCATCCATCGGAAGCATATTTACTTTAAGATGAAAACAGGTTATAATTAAACCAAATCGAAGAATGAGCCGTAGTATGGTCACTATTTTAAGCGAGTGGGTGGTTGGTGTGAACCCATAAGTGCCCTATGAATTCCACTCATGAGAGGTGCTAATCCCACCCGCTGACAAGCGTTAAAATGTTTAAGTGCTATCTGTAGGTACAGGTAGAATTAAGGTGGTACCGCGACTATTTCGTCCTTAAGAATGCAAATTCTTTTGGACTTTTTTTTCTAACAAAGGGGGACAAATCATGTTAGATATTAAATGGATTAGAGAAAATCTCGATGAAGCCATCGAACGACTCAACACCAGAGGTGGCGACTTCAGTTATTTAAGAGAAGTCGTACAAAAAGACGAAGAACGTAGAAACTTAATCTCAACCGTTGAAAAGCTTAAGAGTGAACGAAACACCAAATCCAAAGAGATTGGTATTTTAGCGAAAAAAGGTCAAGATACAGAGGCGATCAAAGATCAAGTCAGACAAATCGGCGATCAAATCAAAGTCGATGATGAAAAGATTGCTGAAATTGATGCTTACATTTTAGAGAAATTGTTGATCACACCCAACATCCCATCGAAGACCACCCCTGTGGGCATCGATGATAAGGACAATGTTTTGATCAAAGACTGGGGTACACCCAAAGAATTTACATTCCCAATCAAAGACCACGCCGATTTGGGTGAAAAATTGGGTATTTTAGACTTCCAAAGGGCAGCGAAAATCACTGGGGCACGTTTTGTCATTGATAGAGGCATGGGCGCACGTTTGGAACGTTCCTTGATTCAATTCATGATGGATTTGCATGCTGAAGACCATGGATATACAGAAATTATCCCACCTTATTTGGTCAATGAAGCATCGATGTACGCCACAGGTCAATTTCCTAAGTTCAAAGCGGATTCCTATAAAGTCACTTCAGATGAAGATACATGGTACTTAAACCCAACCGCTGAAGTACCGACCATCAACATGTACCGTGATGAAATCATCGATGGTGATCAATTACCACTTAAGTTTGTTTCTTATACCACAGCCTTTAGAAGTGAAGCAGGTTCTGCAGGTAGAGATACCAAAGGGATTTTAAGACAACACCAATTCAATAAAGTGGAACTCATTAAATTCACCAAACCAGAAGATTCCTATGCAGAACTTGAAAAGATGTTAAAGAACTCCGAAAAGGTCTTACAATTGCTTAAATTGCCTTACCGTGTGGTTGCTTTATCTACAGGCGATATGGGCTTTGGTATGGCGAAAACCTATGACATTGAAGTTTGGGTTCCAAGTCAAAACACCTATAGAGAAATTGGTTCGATTTCCAATGCTGAAGATTATCAAGCAAGACGTGGCAATATCCGCTTCAAGCGTACCAGAGATTCTAAAACGGAATATGTCCATACATTGAATGGGTCTGGTCTCGCTGTCGGTAGAACCATGATTGCAATCATGGAGAATTATCAAAATGAAGACGGTTCGATTACGGTGCCAGACGTGCTTGTACAGTACATGCACACGACCGTCATCAAGTAACACAAAAATCCATAATTATGTGATAATTTACCCATAATTTATAGATATAATGTGTACATACTGATAACTTATTTTTTCTCCTACCTTCCTATGTTATAATGAAAGTGCCTTAAAAAGGGGCACTTTCTTTATTTTTTTGGAGGTTAAACCATGAAAATTTACTATGTAGAAGACGAACAAGACTTAGCTTCAATCATTAAAAAGTACTTAATCAAAGAAGGCTATGAAGTCTCTGTGTTTGATTCAGGTGAAGAGGCGATGACCCATGTTTCAGACGATATTGATCTATGGATTTTAGACATCATGCTCACAGGTGACATCAACGGGTATGACCTCATCGCAGCCATTAAAGAAAAGAACCCGAAAGTCTCGGTTATTTTTACCTCAGCCAGAGACCATGATTTGGATAAAATTAGGGGGTTAGAATTGGGGTCTGATGATTATCTTGCGAAACCATACTCACCTAGAGAACTCATCTTAAGGGTAAAAGCCATTTTAAGAAGAGCCAACCGTATGAGTCCTAATTTGCTCAAGTATGATAATTATGAAATCAATATTGAAAAACGCATCATCAAAGATAACGATCAAGTGATTGAGTTGACCAATAAAGAGTTTGAACTGATGTTGTTCTTTGTTGAGAATAAAAATCAAGCCTTCTCAAGGGAACAAATCCTCGCCCACGTTTGGGGTCAAGATTACTTTGGGTCTGATAGGGTCGTTGACGATTTATTGAGACGTCTTAGACAAAAGATGCCAAACTTGATGATTGAAACCATCTATGGTTATGGATACAGATTGTTATAATGAAAAAATTTAAACTGTCGACTCAAGTAGTCATTCTATTTACGACAGTCACCATATTATCCTCGATGATCTTCGGGTACATCTCTTGGCGTAACTACCAAACGGTCTATCTCGGTTTGGCGCGCAACCAAGTAGAAACTTACTTAGAAGCGAGCATTGACTTACCGAAGGATAGAGAAGATTATCTAGGCTACATTTTGGTCACTGTCAACCGGGTTTCGACGTTTCGAGCAGACGTGACAAACCGCATTGTATCGCCAAATGCCAATCAAATGCTTGGTGGCGATATCGACCGTATTAACCGCATCATTGAAGCAGCCTATCTAGGGGATTTCATCTACAGTGACGCTACAGGCATTTACTATTTAGACATTCAAGAACGATTGATTATTGACGGTGAAACCTCAGAATATATGATCGCTGTGATGGATAATTCCTACATCGATTCGATCAAAGCCTCCACCATGCGTGAAGAAGTATTGACCACCTTCTTGGGTACATTCTTATCGTTCGCCATCATCGTATTTATTGGTAACACCATCATCGCGATGTGGAGTAGACAAACCGCAGCACGCATTAGACACATTCAAAAAGAAGTCGGGACATTCAATAAGACTGGCTATGAAAATAAAGTAGAGCTCGAAGGTGAGGATGAATTGTCTGAACTGGCGAGAAGCATCGAAGCATTGAGATTAGAAATCCGTGAGAACGAAAAAACCAAACAAGAAATGTTTCAAAACGTATCACACGATTTGAAAACCCCAATTTCAGTCATCCAATCCTACGCGGAAGCGATGATGGACGGGACAACCGATGTGGGGGATGCGAAAATCATCATTAAGCAAACCGAAAAGCTTCAATCGAAGGTACGCATGTTGTTAGAACTCAACAAGATCAACAACATCGAAATGAATCATACCCTCGAAGAAGTTTCAATTAAAGACATCATCATGAATGTCACGCAAAACAACAAACACCGTTTTGGTCGTGTTGAAGTCATCACCGATTTGGATAACTCCAAATTCATTGGCGTCAAAGAGTATTTTTACACATCGGTTGAGAATTTGATCGATAACGCGATTCGATACGCAAAAACAAAAATCATCATCACATTAAAAAACGGCACCCTCACATTTTACAATGACGGTCCCGCTATAGAAGAAAAATATATTCAAGATGGATTTAAGCCATATGAAAAAGGTTCAAAAGGCCAATTTGGTATCGGTATGTCCATCGTCCAAAAGACATTCAATCGATTTGGCTTTTCGCTGTCGGTTGAAAATGTGGATAATGGCGTCAAATTCACTATAAAGAAGCTTTAATGGCTTCTTTTCTTTTTTCGAATTCTTGTCTCGATACTTCATTCACATGATTGACCAATTTCATGTTGATTAAGTCATCACCCACGTATCTTGGTATTAAGTGTAAATGAAAGTGAAAAACGCTTTGTGAAGCGAAAGCACCGTTGTTGCTTAAGATGTTTAAGCCTTCCGGTTTGAATGCTTTTTGGATCGCTTTCGCGACTTTGGTAGCCACTTCTAAGACTTTTCCAGAGAGTTCTTCTGGCATATCAAAAATGGTTTCATATTGGGCCTTAGGGACAACCAAAGTATGCCCTTTGGTGGCTTGGGTAATATCTAAGAATGCGATGACGAATTCGTCTTCGTACACAATGTGGGCAGGGATTTCTCGTTTGATGATTTTCGTGAATACAGATTCCATATGTTTTTTCCTCGTTTCTTTACTTACATTATATCATAATCGTTCATCTGTAAAAGTATCACCTAGAAAAACTTAATTATGAACCTGAAACATTATTCACATTGTTTGTGCTCGAGGTTGTTTTATAAAACAAAGGGTGCTATAATTAAGCAGTAATGGAGGACTATAACATGAAAAGAATACCCGTAGGCATTTCTGGTAGACATTTACACCTTACACAAGCACACCTTGAAGTCTTGTTTGGTAAGGATTATCAACTCACAAAAATGAAAGACTTAAGCCAACCTGGCCAATACGCAGCTGAAGAAAAAGTGGACGTATATAGCCCAGCTGGTAAGTTGATTGCAGGGGTTCGTATTTTAGGACCAGTGAGACCTGCATCTCAAGTAGAAATTTCAAGAAGCGACGCCATCAGAGGTAAGTTTGTTGCCCCAGTGAGATCCAGTGGTGACGTGAAGGGTTCAGGCCCATGCAAACTCGTTGGACCTAAAGGCGAAGTTGAGTTATCTGAAGGCGTGATTGTTGCAGATAGACACATCCACTTCTCCTTAGAAGAAGCGGCTGAATTTGGTGTTAAAGATGGCGATAAAGTATCCATTTTCATCGATAACAACAAAGGTGGTTTACTCAACAATGTCTTATGCCGTGTATCCCCTAAGTTTGCACTTGACTGCCATCTAGATACCGATGATGGTGCTGCATTTGAACTCAATACAGGCGATACTTGCATCCTTGTAAAATCCTACAAAATCAACGAATAAGTCCTTCACAGGGCTTTTTCTTCTTCAAGGAGGGACCCCATGTTTCCTAAACTCGAACGTAAGAAAGTATTCAGAGACCCACTCTATGGTTACATCTATGTGACTGAAGCGGTCATCTCTGAATTGATCGATACCAAAGAATTTCAACGCTTAAGAAGAATTCGACAACTCTCTGGGGTGTCGATGGTTTTCCACGGCGCAGAACATTCGCGATTCTCACACTCTTTGGGTGTCTATAGTCTCGCGCTGAATGTCTTAGAAGAAGTCGATATCTTAAAACAAAAACTCTCAGAATACGAACAAATCGTATTTTTGGCCAGTGCACTCCTTCATGATGTAGGCCACGGCCCTTACTCCCATGCTTTTGAGCATGTCTTTAAAGTGCGTCATGAAAAATCAACAGCACGCATCATCACAGGCGAAACTGAAATCAAAACGGTGTTGGATAATTATGATGTGAACCTGGCTTCAGACATTTCCAGTGTCATTTTGAAGGCTGGAAAATTTCCAATCATTGAACAGCTCATTTCCTCTCAACTCGATGTCGACCGCATGGACTATTTAGAAAGAGATGCCTTCCATACCGGGGCAGCTTATGGTCGATTGGATAAAGACCGCATCATCCGTATGCTCACGATTGTGGATAACCAAGTGGTGTTTAAGGAAGGCGCAGTCCACGCGATAGAAAACTATTTAATGAGTCGTTACCACATGTATTGGCAAGTTTATTACCACCCGGTGGCTAGAAGCTATGAAGTCATGCTAGAATCGATTTATAAACGTATTTTAGACCTGATTAAAAGCCATCAGTTGAACGATGAATACGCCGATTACTTAAAAACAATTATTGAAAACGGCTTTGAAGAAAACGCCTATTTCGAATTGGACGATTATTATGTTAATGGCTTAATTAAGCGTTTTTCACATTGTAATGATTTGATATTAAACGAATTGTGCAATGAATTTTTAAAAAGAAAACTCTTCAAATATATCTCCGTGAATGACAATCAACAAGCGATTTTTAAAGACATCATCGATGGGCACCATTTGACCCCATATGAATATAAAATAGATTACATTTCTCAAGCAACTTACCTTGTGGATGAGTTTGATATCGCGGTTTCGAAAATCCTCATACTTTCAAAAGAGGGTGAACTCAAAACCCTAGACCAAATCTCACCCATCATCCGAGGTTTGTCCACCTCCGGCATCAAGTCTGACCAAAAATTATATTATAGGGATAAAACACATGCCTGAGATCATCGTCGTAGAAGGTAGACACGATTATCAAAAAATCAAAGCCGTTTTACCCGATGTAGATATACTCATCACCAATGGTTCTGCCATTGAAGAGTCGTTCTTACAACAGCTAGAAAGATTGTCTTTAACTCATGACATCATCGTGTTTGTGGACGCCGATAATTCGGGTGAACGTTTAAGAAGAATCATCAGCAAAAGAATTCCCTCAGTAAAACACGCCTTCATTGAAAGGCAACTATCTTTATCCAGCAATGCAAAGAAAGTCGGCATTGAACACGCCGACCATGAAACCATCCTAAAAGCACTCCAATTGAAAAAGAGTGCGAAATCAGGATCGGATATCACAAAACATTTTCTCATCGAACAAGGGTTAATCGGTGAAAATGAATCTCGAATGAAACGACTCTTTTTGTGTGAAGCGTTGAATATAGGTTATGTCAACGGTAAGGGGCTATTTCAACGTTTATCGTTATTCGGGATTACAAAACACACGGTGAAGGAGGTTCTCGATGGATACCAATCGTCCTAAAAAGAAGTTTGGACAAAACTTTTTACAAAGCGATGTCATCTTAAAAAAAATCATCCACGATTCTAATGTCACAGTTGATGACCACATCATCGAAATCGGACCTGGTCGAGGGGCACTGACGAAATACTTGGTTAAAGCAGCCAAGACATTGACTGCATTTGAAATCGATACGACACTCTCAAGTTATTTAAACCCACTAGAACTGTTGAATCCTAATTTTAAAGTGGTATATCAAGACATCCTTGAAGTCGATTTGGATGCTTATATCGGTAAAGAGATTGGATCTCAAGTCAAAGTCATCGCCAACATCCCGTATTACATCACCAGTCCGATCATCTTTAAACTCTTAGAGTCACCCTTGGTCAGTGAAGCGACACTGCTCATTCAAAAAGAAGTGGCGGACAGACTGGTTGCGAACGAAAAATCCGGGGATTATGGTTCATTATCGATCATGATCAACTATCAAGCCGAAGTTAAAAAACTCATCCAAGTGAAACGCACGGCTTTTTACCCTGTACCGAATGTCGATTCAACGGTCATTCAAATCATCAAACACAGAAAATACCAAGACCAAATCCAAGACGAATCTTTATTCAAAACACTAGTCAAAGCGGCGTTCACTCAAAAACGTAAAACACTCATCAATAATTTAATTGGATTAACGGAAGGTTCAAAAGAAGCTTTGTTGGCTAAACTAAAGTCCATCGATCCTAAATATGATGCTTTCACCAGAGCTGAAAGCTTATCCATTGAAGACTTCATCTTGTTATCCAACCGGTGGTCATCATGATTGAAAAAGCGTATGCCAAACTCAATTTAATCCTCGACATCGTCGGAAAAAGACCCGATGGTTATCACGAACTGAAGAGTTTGATGATTCCGATTGATTTTTATGATGAACTCACCTTTATGCCGAGTGATACCGTTGAACTTAGCTCCAATATCGAGATATTAAACAATGCGATCCTCAAAACGGTTCAATTGATTCAAGAAACCTACCACATCCAAAAAGGGGTCAAAATCATCTTAAACAAAAGAATCCCAATTGGTGCTGGTTTGGCTGGCGGGTCTGCTGACATATCCGCTACCATCCGTGGATTAAATCGTTTATGGGCATTGAATTTATCTTTGGATGAACAAGCATTTCTAGCCAATCAACTGGGTTCAGACACCTTATTTTGCTTACACAATCACCGCGCCATCATTACTGGGCGTGGCGATCACATCCACTTGATACCCAACCATCCAAGGATTGAAAACATTACGTTGGTATGTCCAAAACTGGCGATACTCACCAAAGACGTGTTTGGGGTCTTTAAAAAGGAAACCCACCGTGAATTTGATTATCATGTCATGAACTATTTGAACACAAGAGACGAATCCATGTTGTATAATGACCTATTCGATCCTGCGTGCTTGGTGTCACCAAGACTCCATCAAATTTATATGTACCTGATCCATGTAGGGCTAAAACCACACCTTTCCGGTAGTGGTTCTACCCTATTCTTATTCAACTTAAACGAAAGTCAAAAAGCCTTACTTAAAAAGATTCAAGACATCGAAATCATCGATACAAAAGAACATCAATAATTGTTATAATGAAATGGGGGTAATGTCATATGTCAATCATCGATGGAAAGAAAGTCAAACTGTTTAGTTTGTCATCCAACAAAAAACTAGCACAAGAAATCAGTGAGGAATCCGGGATTCCACTATCGGAATGTGAAGTCACTCGATTCGCAGACGGCGAAATTGGTGTCAACATTACAGAATCGGTTCGAGGACATCACGTATTCGTGATTCAACCAACCTCAAAACCAGTCAATGATCACATCATGGAGGTACTTATTTTCACAGACGCACTCAAACGTGCTTCTGCAGCGAGTATCACCATCATCATGCCTTATTATGGTTATTCTAGACAAGACCGTAAAGCGAAATCGAGACAACCGATCACAGCGAAATTGGTCGCTGATCTCTTACAAGTGGCAGGTGTAGACCGCGTCATTTGTATCGACTTACATGCAGCACAAATCCAAGGGTTCTTCGATATTCCAATCGACAACTTCCCAGGGATGCCACTATTAGCAAGCTACTTCTTAAAATGTAAATTAGAAAACGTCACCATCGTGTCCCCTGACCATGGTGGTGTGACCAGAGCACGAAGCTTCGCGAAGTTCTTCAACGCCCCAATCGCCATCATTGATAAACGTAGACCAGAAGCGAATAAAGCTGAAGTCATGAATATCATTGGGGATGTGGCAGGCAGAACATGTATCATGGTCGATGACATCATCGATACCGGTGGTACATTGATGGCCGGCGCACAAGCCTTGGTCGACGCTGGCGCAAAAGAAGTTTACGCAGCTGCAACCCACCCACTCTTCTCCGATAACGCCATCGTGCGTTTACAACAATCAGCGATTAAAAAAGTCGTTGTGACGAATACCGTCGTCATTGAAGACTTAAAGAAATACGATAAAATCACGCAACTATCGATTGGTCAACTTTTAGGTAGAGCCGTCATCAACATCATCGATGATGAACCAATCAGCCAAATCTTCGAACAAATTTACGAAACCCACAAAGAGGAATAATGAAACTCATCGTTGGTTTAGGTAATCCCGGTAGAGAATTCGAACACACCAGACACAATGTTGGGTTTGAGGTATTGGATCTTCTTGCAAAAGAACTCTATGCCACATTCAAACTCGACAAGGCGTTTAAGGGGTATATCGCTACCCTGAATGTTGGTGAAGAAAAAGTGATTTTATTGAAACCCACCACCTTCATGAACCTATCCGGCGAGTCGGTCATCGCCGTCGTCAATTTCTATAAAGTGCCCATAGACGATGTCCTCATCATTTATGACGATGTCGCGTTAGACTTAGCGAGATTGCGTCTACGGGAATCGGGTTCTGCAGGTGGACACAACGGCGTTAAGAGCTTGATTGCACACCTAGGCACTCAAGCATTCAAACGCATAAGAGTCGGTATATCCGGTACTGATAAATCGCTCTGTTCACACGTTTTAGGCAAATTCAACAAAGACGAAAAACCCCTCATGCAAATCAGCTATCATCACGCCAGTGATGCGGCTAAAGATTTCATTAAAGGGTTAAAATTCGTTGATATCATGACCAAATACAACACCCCGGGGGTCTCTTAGACCCTCCGGTTTTGCACGTCTAGAGGTGACTTATGAAGGCATTTTTACAGTATTTCAAACAATTGATACCCAACAAACAAATCATTCAAACCGCTAAAGATTTGGTGATCAATCAGACGAATGACCATTATAATATGACGCTCATCGCCTGTGATTTTATCGAGAACAACCACTCGATTTTTGTCGTTTTACCAAACCTCTATATGGCACAACAATATTACGATGGCCTATCGAATCTTCTATCGAATGAGGATGTTTTATTTTACCCTTCCGACGAAGTCTTGACCTCACTACTCGCACTCACATCGATAGAATTTAAAATCGAACGCATTTATACGATTGGTACGTTGTTAAAAGGGATTAAAAAAGTCATCATCACCCATCAAACCGCCGTCATTAAAAAACAACGCAGTCCGCTTTACTGGGAAGAAGCCTCAAGAACCTTGAGGGTAGGAGACCCAATCAACCAAGCGGTATTCATCAACTATTTGGTAGACCATGGTTACAAGCGTGAATACACCGTCATCAAAACCGGTGAATTCGCGGTCCGTGGGGACATCATCGATGTGTTCCCGATTGGCAGTGAAACACCTTACCGTTTAGACATTGGGTTTGATGAAATCGAAAAGATCAAACTCTTTAAACCAGACACCCAAGTCTCCTTTGGTCAAACCGAAGAAATCAACATCTTACCGATGAATGAACTCTTTTTCAGTGACGCTGAAAAAGAAGGTGTTGTCGATCGGATCGAGGCTTTCTTAGCAAAACATAAATTGTCTGACTTGGAATCGAAGAAGTTCAATCAGGATTTGGATAAACTGTATCAACGGATGGACTTGGATGCTTTGACGTATTTTATGCCATTTTTTAAAGAAGCAGACTATACAGTGTTCGACTTCGCTCAAAAAAAGAAAATCTATATGGTTGATAAGCATAAGATGGCTAAAAACGATGACCGGATGTTGTTAGACTTAGAAGAATACGTCAAAACCTATCACGGAAGAACATTCCTCGATATTCCGTTTTATCAATCTTTATCCCATATGTATGAATACCCGCACATTGAAATTTCGGGATTTACCCCAGTCAATTCAAATGCTGCCATCACGGTACATGCGAGAGATGAAATCACTTATCAAGGAAACCACGATGCATTTATTGATCGTGTTTTAAAGGAACAAGATACGTATGTCATCTCGATTATTCAAGAGTTCAGGTTAAAACGCCTTGAAGAATTGTTAGAACACAAAAACATCACATACGTGGTCAACCCAACGGTGATTGAACCCAAGTGTGTCAACATCCTATATGGGGTATCGTTATACGCTTTTGATTTAATTAAACATGGGTTCCATGTGTTAAATGAATCCGATATATTTGATTACAAAAACAACAAACGAAAAATCCGCTACAAATCGGTCATGTCTGAAGCGATTAAAATCTCAGACATCACCGATTTAAAAGTCGGGGATTTTGTCGTTCATTATGACTATGGTATTGGTAAGTATTTAGGCTTAAAATCGATGGAACTCTCAGGGTCGATGCGTGATTACTTACACATCGCTTATCAAGGGACCGATTACTTATACATTCCAGTCGATCAAATCGAGAAAGTGTTGAAGTATTCATCCAAAGATGGTCACGAGCCTAAACTAACCCAACTTGGAACAAATTCATGGGCAAACACCAAGAAGAAAGTCAAAGCCAAACTCAATGATATCTCCGATAAACTTATCGCGCTATATTCTGAACGTGAACAAGCCAAAGGGTATATGTTTGATAAAGACAATGAGATGCAAAAACAGTTTGAAGCATCCTTTGAATACGACGAAACCATCGACCAATTGAAGTCGATTGAATCAGTTAAACAAGACATGGAATCTTTAAAACCGATGGATAGACTCTTAATAGGCGATGTCGGTTATGGTAAAACCGAAGTCGCGATGCGTGCCGCATTCAAAGCGGTGATGTCGGATAAGCAAGTGGCGTATTTGGTACCCACCACTGTATTAGCGAGACAACATTATTACGCCTTCAAAAAACGATTTGAACCGTTTGGTGTGACCGTAGAATTGTTATCACGATTTGTCACGAATAAGGAACAAACCGATGTTTTAAAACGCTTAAAAGGCGGTTTTGTGGATGTCGTCATTGGGACACATCGGTTGTTATCCAAAGACATTGGATTTAAAGATTTAGGGTTACTCATCATCGATGAAGAACAACGCTTTGGGGTAGAACACAAAGAACGCATCAAAGAGATGCGCGTCAATGTCGACTGCTTATCGTTATCCGCAACCCCAATCCCCAGAACCTTACAAATGGCTTTGATGGGGATTAAAGACTTATCGATGATTGAAACCCCACCATTAAACCGTTATCCCATCCAAACCTATATTGTTGAGCGTCATGACGCCATCATCAAAGAAGCGATTGAACGTGAAATATCCAGAGCTGGACAAGTTTTCTATTTATATAACCGTGTACTAGATATGGAACTGATGGTGACGAAGATTTCAAAACTCGTCCCAGAGGCGAAAGTTTGTTTCGCTCATGGGAAGATGTCTAAAGAACAGATTGAAGATGTTTTATCCGATTTCATCGACCGAAAATACGATGTTTTAGTATCCACCACCATCATCGAAACCGGGATCGATATTCCAAACACCAATACCTTACTGATTCACGATGCCGATCAACTGGGTCTTTCACAACTCTATCAAATCCGTGGACGTGTCGGACGCAGTGATAAGATTGCTTATGCCTATTTGATGTATGCGCGGGGTAAACACATGACTGAGGAGGCAGAAAAACGTTTGAAAACCATTCAAGACTTCACAGAACTGGGCAGCGGATTTAAAATCGCGATGCGCGATTTATCGATCCGTGGGGCAGGGGATATTTTGGGCGGTGAACAAAGCGGCTTCATCGATACGGTTGGGATGGATATGTATCTAAAACTACTTGAAGAAACCATCGATGAAAAACGTGGGATTAAAAAAGAAGCACCCAAAGAAGCGATGGATATCCCATTATCGAATCGACACATCCAAAATGAATACATTGAAAACGATGAAGTCAGGGTGGCGATTCATAAGCGTATCGCAGAACTCAACACCATCAATGACGTTGAAAACTTACGCATCGAACTTACCGACCGGTTTGGACAGGTCGATGCCAATCTTGTGGAATACATGTTTGAGAAAGTATTCAAGAAGTTGATTGCGAAACTAGGGGTAGAAAAGACCATCAAGACCAAGACCGATGTCACGTTGATTCTTTCATCAGAAGCCTCAAAACGCGTCAACGGTCAATCGTTATTTATGACGACAGCGTTGGTAGACTCTACCATTAAACTTGCTTATATTCATGACCGTATTCAAATCACACTCATCATTCAAAATAAGCAAAAACATTATCTTGAAGAATTCATTGAGTATTTATCGATGGTCACACAACATATGTAAAATAGGTCGTCTGTAACGAACAAAAACACTATAAACACAGTTTTTGTACACCTGTAACGAACAAAATTGTGAATTCTTACACAATACCTATACATCCGTAAAAAAATTACGGAACGTTTGACAAAATATTACGACAGTGGTAATATAACGTCATAGAGGTCACTACAATGTTAAAACAATTCGCTGTAAGAAACTACAAAGGGTTCAAAGATGAGATTACAATTGATTTTTCGAAGTATAAAGAATATCAGTTTAATCGACATGTTATTCAAAATAATCTTTTAACAAAGGGCGTCATTTATGGCAAGAATGGTTCGGGCAAGACTAACTTAGGGTTAGCACTTTTTGATATAACACTGCACCTTGTGGACAAACAACAATCGACAAATGAGTTCACTAACTATTTGAATGCTGGTAGTGTTGAATCACACGCTACGTTTGAATATGTTTTTCAGTTTGGCGATTCATACATCACATACAAGTATCAAAAGTTAGATTCGAAAAATCTTTTATTTGAAGAGCTATTGATTAATCAATCCAAAGTGTATTCTTATAACTACAGAACTAAACTTGGTGATTTTGAAAACATGGATTTGGTTGATGCCAGTACATTACAAACAAGTAATAAAGATATCAATATTTCCATATTAAGATACATTAAGAATAATACCATTCAGACAGATAAAACCATATTGAGTCAATTATTTAAATTTGTTGAGCATATGTTATGGTTTAGATCTCTCAATGAAAATGAATATATTGGATATAGAACAGGCGGAGATGTTTTACTTACTACAATTATTAAAAATGGCTTACTTAGTGACTATGAGAAATTCTTAAATGAAGCAGACATTAACTTAACACTAACGACAAAAAAAGATGTTACTGGAACAGAGATTATTTATGCGAGATTTTCCGACAACAAACTAGTTAACTTTTGGGAGATAGCTTCTAATGGAACAAGAGCTTTAACACTATATTATTACTGGAGTCACAAATTTTCTGATATTTCGTTTTTATTCATCGATGAGTTTGACGCATTTTACCATACGGAACTATCAGAACTAATTTTAAAGAAATTAACTGAATCTAAAGCGGTTCAAGCATTAGTTACAACACACAATACAGCCTTGATGACGAACAACATTCTAAGACCGGATTGCTATTTTATCCTCACAAAAAACAAATTAACACCATTAACCGATTGCACCGAACGTGAATTACGAGAAGGACATAACTTGGAGAAGATGTATCGAAATGGCGAATTTGCAATCAAGTGAGAACATCTTATTCATTGTTGAAGGGGAAAAAACAGAACCCAATTTGATTTATCACCTACAAAGAGCATTTAAAGTCGAAACAAAATATAACATTTATTCATATGAAACCTCCATCTACGAATTATACGATGCGTTAGTTAAAGATGAATACCTTGATATTATATTATTACTAAAAGAATTGACGAGGGATGCTCAAAAAAGGTTAATGTTGTCAAATAAATTTTCGAAGATATTTCTGTTATTTGATTTTGATCCACACCATCAAAAATACGAAGGGGAAAAGATTAAATCAATGCTCGAAATGTTCAAAGATTCAACGGATGGCGGTAAACTCTATATCAACTACCCGATGACCGAATCATTTAGACATTTAAAACATATGCCAGATTTAAAATTCATAACGCGTAGAGTAAATAGTCTTGAAATCATGGAGTACAAATCTCATGTGGATCAATGTTCTGCATACTCAAACCTTACAAAATTGAACTATTCGACCGCAAGAGATATATTAATTCATCACTTGTCTAAACTAGAATATATATTACATAGTAAAAAGGTCATAGACGATGACACATGCTATGATGTTGATTCTAAGAGTTCAATTGATTTGTTAATTAAGCAAATCGAGAATTCAAAACAAGACAGATTGTATGTCATTCACACAGGTATTTTATATTTGGTAGACATTCTACAAGCAAAATTCATAAAATCGCTCCATAAACACCAAATCAAATTCGATTAGTCTTAATTGACTAATCTTTTTTTCATAACTTACATTTCTTTGAGTAATCAAAATAAAAATGTGAGCCACAGTGATATAATGATGTTAGAAAGGTGGGAGAAACCATAATGGATATCAATGCACTCACACTCAAAGCGAATTCAGGAGATCTAGACGCATGTTATGATCTCGCGATGTTATATAAAATAGGTAAGGGTGTTTTACAAAACGACCAAGTCTACGAAAAATACATCAAAATGGCCAGTGCTAAAAACCACCCTAAAGCCTTATTGGAATTGGGTTTTATTTTAGTGGCAGCAAACAAAGTAGAAGAAGGCATCGACAAGATCAAACTCTCTGCTAAGAAAGGTTACCTAGAAGCGAACTATTACTGTGGTCAAATCTATTTTGGTAAGTTATACAATCAACCACCCAATTATAAAGTCGGATTTAAATACTTTGAAACATACATGGTGGAATATGAGCCTCAAACCTTCCAGTTTTTAAGCGAGTTTGACCCACGCGTGTTCTCATCTTCCGATGCAGAACTGGATCGTTTGGTTCAACTCTATGAGAAATACGGCATGCCTAATGGCTTATACAACGCCGCGATGGTCCATTTAGAAGCGAAGAAACCCAATTATGAAAAAGCAATTGAAGACTTAACCAATGCCCATAAAAAAGGATACTTAGCGGCCACCCACCGTTTATTCTTAATCTACTATGATCAAAGTCCACTGTATAAAGATTTCCATGGTAAAGACTACGTCAAAGCGACCACCTATTATGTATTGTTATTAAATGCGAATTATAAACCCAATCTTGAAAACGATGGACAATCTTCTTTCTTCATTCCACCCAAAGGTGGGTATTTGGCACAAGTATTCGACTACAACAAATACATCGAAGACTATAAAACCTACATCTTCCAATCGATTTCCTATGAAACGGATTTTTCAACACACATCAAGGATGTTAAAATCATCCCTGAATTGATACTAGAACCTCAACCATTGATGTTTTACAATGGTAAGATCGATTATTATAAAGAAAAACCAAAGAAGAAAAAAGAAGTGGAAGTCATTCAAAAAGACATCAGTTATAAAAACTTCGAAACACGCCCCGACAGTAAGCTTTCGGTCTTGTCTGAACGTGCCATCTTTGGCAAATTCAACATGACTTCGGGTATTTGTGTATTTAAAGCCTATGAACCTGAAAAACAAATCCTTGAAACACTGCACAAACAAGCCGATAAAGAAAAAGCCACCTATAAAGATTTATTGGTGGATTCAAAAATCGATTTTGACTTTGCCTATTTATTTAAGCCATCGCTCAGACTAAGATACAAATACTTAGATGATTCTTATGAAACCAGCATTACCCCAGAAGACATCCAAGCTGGTGTCTTGCTAGAAGGGCCACTCAAACCAGAAGTAGAAAAAGCAATTCAAAAAGTCATTAAGAGCATGTCTAAACCAAAGACCAACCTCTATACCCTCTTTAATATCATTTTATTGTTATCGCTTTTTTCGATGAACTTCTTGTATTTTGACAAACTCGAATCTACCTTGGGTTTAGCAATGGCACTTGGTTCTTTCGTTTATATGATCGTGGTTTATTTCATGAGTAAACTTGGACCAAAGAAGATTGAAGTATTATCTAAAACACAACTCATCAAGATGAATGACACCTTAGACTTTAAAAAAGCCATTAAGATCAAAAAAGCCAACGGTAGAAAGAAACGTTTACCACTGGTTTTGGCGGTATTTGGTTTTGTGATCGCTTTAGCATTGGTTATGGATGTCTATTTGAATATTGTAAACCTCATTTAGAAATTGACCTCAGAAATGAGGTTTTTTCTTTGTTTTATCACTGTTTTTTCAAAATATCATTTATTTTTATTATTTTGAGACTATAATGAAATTAAGAAGGATAGTGATAACATGGCATTATCACGTGCATCCAGAATCGAACGCGAACGCAAAAACTTCATATTAAAACGTTACTTAAGCGGCATCATGCTCACGACAGTCGCTGCGGTAGCGTCTTTAAGGTTATTCCAACCAGTTTTGATTCAACTGCTATCACTGTATAATACCGGTGATACATTAAACTATGAATTCTATATTGAACATCACCCGGATTTAAAAATGGAAACCTTAAGGGTGAGTTTAGAAAGCACACAAGAATATTATGAACAACCGCTGGGTGTAGGTAACCAAATGGGGGCATTCAATACCCTCATTGTGGGTAGAGAATACACATTAAAAGTAAAAGGTGATTTTGGTTTTGGGGATCAGTCGGTCTATGAAACCAAATACCGACTCTCAACCAAACCGGTGGGCAGTCTTTCCATTTCACAAAACATCCACACACTCTATTATTACTTAAGTGTCACAGACTTATATGACATCGTCCCAAGCGAAGTTGTTCTATTGAGGGTATATCAGTTTGGGGTACTGTTTGAAACCATCGAAGTCGTATTAGACGCTTCGGGCAACACCCAAAGCTATGGCGAAATCAATGACGTTAAGGCAGATGGGTTCGAATACCACTTCGAAATTGTTTACCCAGAACGAGGTGGGTATCAAACCTTATATGAAACCGACTTTAAAACCTCCAATGACCCAGTCATCTATGGCAGTGCCTATATCGATTTAGATCAAGTATCTTATTATTTCTATGTTTATGACTTCGCATTCAAACGATTAACAAATGATATTAGGATTGCTCTATACTTAAATCAAACCAAAGTCTATGAAGTGACATTGACACTGTCTGAAGAACTCATCGTAGAAGGGATCATCGAAAACATCGACCCAACCAAAGTATATGAAATCCAGGTGTCTTTATATTTAGAAAAAGGATTTAGCGTTATCCATCAATCATATGTGTACCAATGGGAGGAACACTACAATGAAACTCAATAAAAAACAAATCACAACCATCGTATTTGGAACACTGGCAGGGGTATTTCTAATACTCGCGATTTTAGGTAAGTACATTTTTAAACCAGGGACACTCCTCTATGAAATCTCTGCGGATAACATCGGTAAATTTTTTGGCGTGGTGGATTTCTTTGAAAACAACATTCCAAACATCGTCGAAACCATCGCAGTCATTGTGTTCTTATGGGTGGTATCAAAGCTCTCTGAATTACTGTTAAAAGTGGTTACCCTCAAAGGCAAGAAATCCAGAACCATCGCGAACTTACTCGCATCGATGATCAAGTATGGTGTTTTAATCGTTGGTGCATTCCTAGTCTTATCTGCTTGGGGTGTTTCAACACCTACCTTACTCGCATCATTAGGTATTTTAGGGTTAGCATTAACCTTTGGTGCACAATCCTTGGTTGAAGATATATTATCTGGACTATTCATCATTTTTGAAGACCAATTTGAAATCAATGACATCATTCAAATTGGTGACTTTAGGGGCCGTGTCACAGACATCGGCGTACGTGTCACCAAGTTTGAAGACGTCAATGGCGACATCAAGATTATTAACAACTCGGATATCCGCGGCGCGATCAATACCACCAATAAATTATCCCCTGCCATCTGTGATGTATCGGTATCTTATGGTGCGAATCTTAAATCCATCGAAGAAGTCATCAAAGCAAATCTACACAAAATCAAAGAAAACATACCAAATATCAAAGAAGGGCCATTCTACTATGGTGTTCAAGAATTGGGGGCTTCCGGGGTAGTTCTACGCATTTACGCGAAGTGTGAAGAGTTGGATAAGTATGGTGTCAGACGTCAACTCAACCGCGAAATCAAACTCATCTTTGATGAAAATAACATTGAAATCCCATTCAATCAAATTGTGGTACATCAGGCTAAAGAATAGTGATCACACACTATTCTTTTTTTGAATGTAAAATGAAATAGTAAATAATACACAATTGATGTATAATCAACCTAAAGAAGGCGATACTTAAGCAGCTCTTACTATTTATGTTCATTTTGAACTATTTTATCTTTAGAAGAGACATCGATGTAGATTATTTAAGAAATAACTTCTTTTCGATCCATTTCTACAGATGGATGGTAATGATTCCAGTAATAATACCCTTGATTCCTTATCAGTTTTATGAATTTGATAACTATGCGATTACAAATATCTATACGTTTGTTATTGAGTTTTCGGTATCTTTTAGTACATTATTCATTATTTTTGATATGGGTAGGAATCTATTTAAAATCAAACACCCAGAAATCTACTATAAAAATCACTTCTTCATTATGTCAATCACAGCTATGATTGAACTTTTAATCAGTTCAATGATTATGCATTATCTCATCGGATTAGAGGAATTGGTGTTCATCATTGGTTCAGAGCGATATTGGTTTGGTGCGTATGTTATCTTGATTGTACCTATGTTCTATATTCAGGTATACATCGATCAAGTGAACAAAAGAGGCATAACGATTTTCCCTTTGTTAAGTATTTTAGAACGGGTATTTTGGTTTTATGTCATCACAGAAGGTTTATGGTTTCTATTACCGGCAACCCTACTCATTCGATGGATTGTCCTTCGATTTCCTAAAGGGAAACACTTATATCATTGCTTTTTCACTGAAGTAATGTTAAATCTTGTCACAGTTTTGGCAGTACTGTTTTATGTGGCTTTATTCTACTATGGGTATTATGAAGTGTTCTCGTACTGATCGTAAGGGGTGATTAAGGATGTCTATATGTATATTCATAACATTGTTGTTTTATATGGTTCTCTATATTGAGTTTAAACCAAGCATTTCAAGTAGCCGAATGTGGGCCCTAATGCTCATCAAGTGGCTGATATACTTTATAATTGGGTTTTCTATGTCATGGGCATTTAGGGATGAATATCAGTTATTCATTATGGAACCAAACACAAGAGGTATGTGGGTTATCAGCCTATGGTTGATTTTAGGGTTATTGATGGATGTGGGGCTTCAGTTGTTGAAATTGAGGTATAGAGCATTTTGTAGTAAGAATGCGCCTTGGATTTATGTTGTCTTCGTTCTTTTACAATCGGTTATGACGTTCTTGTTCTTCAATAATATTGGCATACAAATGAATCCATGGTTGAGGTCTGAATTCAATTTCCTCATCGTGATACTCATTACAGTGTTCCCTGGACTTCATCTTGAACTGATGACACAACGTATTGAACAAAAATACCACCCAATTTGGCCAATCATCAATATATTTGAGCGAGGGTTCATTTTATATTGTTTCTATTTCGGCAATCTCTATTTAGTGTTCATGCCACTTTCTTTAAGGATCATCAGCACAGTGATACCTCAAAAAAACTTAAAACGCTCTGATCAACTCTATCAAGCCGTTTTGAATTTGTTAATCATGGGATTTGTTTTAGTCGTTACGATGTTGATTGCGGGTCCAGATATCCTAAATATGTTTTTCAGAAACTATTAAAACAAACATTTTAAATACAAAAAGTGCTTTCATAAATTCGAAAACACTTTTTTAGTACAATTATGTTGCTTTTTTTATGCTAATTTGTAACAATATAAGCATTGGAGGATTTATAAACCTATGTATACCCGTGAAGACATTTTAAAGTTAGCTAAAGACAATGATGTTAGGTATGTGAGATTACAGTTTACCGACATGTTAGGTACGGTAAAAAACGTTGAGATTCCAGTGACCAATTTA